>ENA-ORMR01001011-ORMR01001011.1-human-gut-metagenome-genome-assembly--contig:-NODE-1011-length-23816-cov-4.240646_pt1 | contig 23816 bp, 26 predicted proteins | sample MGYA00242107_ERZ509003 | MGnify/ENA primary metagenome ERZ509003 (study PRJEB26280, sample SAMEA2338699) | human gut metagenome | biome: human gut; feature: human-associated habitat; material: faeces... | reverse complement strand
CCGCCTACACCGATCGCCATACCCTTCGCCGTGTTATTCCACGTTCCGCAACTCGTAAACACCACTGCCATACATAGCAGTAAAACAGATAATAATTTAATGTTCCTCATCATCTTCTACAATTTCACTTAAACAACTTTATATATATAACAAATATCAATCAAACATGTTGATCGAATCGCAATATTCAAGTTCTCCTTGTACTATAAAAGTGATTTCCTCCGGTTCGAATTTGCCTACGCCGTCTTTCTGGGCGTTCTTAATTACATAATTTACAACCTCTTCCTCATCGATCTCGATCTCATCGTCACCATCATCATCTAGCATGCCATTAGATTCATAGAAGTCGTAGATCAAGTCTACGATATAGTTGATATCGTCATTACTGAACTTTCCTTTCAGTTCTTGGGGAAGATAATTCTGGATAAATTTTACGGAATCATCCTCGTCGTAAAGTAGCTCGTCATTGTTCGTGCTCATAATTAATCTTGTTTAATTGGTTTGAATAGCGGCAAATGTACGGAAATATTTTGATTTACACAGGAAAAATAGGCTACCGCATCAATTTTCACAAATAGATATCCTAAAATAGAGGCGTCTTCCTCTCATTAAAAAGGATATATATCATATGTCTTTCTAAAAATGGGCCTAACAGTAATCAGGATTGCCAATGGTAAAAAACACGATTATATCAATAGCAATTCAAGAGTTTATTAAATTAACATCCTTGTCCTCCCCTATTTCATTCCAGAATCGCTAATATAAAGATAAATTAATAAATTTTACAAATGATAAATTAGAAATATAAAATCCAACTCCCCCCAAAAGGTTAGACAAAAAATCTAACATTTTGGGGTGTATTTTTTATAAACAAATATTTATATTAAGAGATTGTAAACCATTGAAAAATGTGATAAAATACACAGTATTAATTAATAAGGAGAGGTTTTTATGGATAGAAAAGAATTAGCAGATTTAATATTCCCAGATGTAAAGGATGCATCATATTATGAAGAAAAATATCCTGAAAGAGACTTACCAGAAGGAGCACAAGTAGTTAGAGTTGCACCAAGCCCAACAGGATTCATACACGTAGGGGGAATCTTCCAGGGATTAATAGCAAAGAAAATAGCAGAACAAACAAATGGAGTGTTCTTTGTAAGAATAGAAGATACAGATCAAAAAAGAAAAATAGAAAATGGAACAGAAGAAATACTAAATGCATATAAAGATTATGATCTATATCCAGATGAAACAGTAGGAAAAGGAAATTACGGACCATATATTCAAAGTGAAAGAAGAGAAATTTACAAAGCATATGCAAAAAAATTATTAGAAGAAGGAAATGCATATCCATGTTTCTGTTCAGCGGAAGAACTAGAAAAAATCAGAGACAATCAAACGAAAGCACAAGAAAGAACAGGATATTATGGAAAATGGGCAAAATGTAGAAATATGCCTGTTGATATGGCTTACGAAAAAATAAAAAATGGAGATCCATATATCATAAGATTAAAATCACCTGGTGACCCTGAAAAGAAAATAAAAGTAAAAGACGTAATAAAAGGCGGAGTTGATATGCCTGAAAATGATCAAGATATAGTAATTATCAAATCAGATGGATTACCAACATACCACTTTGCACATGCTGTAGATGATCATTTAATGCACACAACATTAGTTACACGTAGTGATGAATGGTTATCATCTGTACCACTTCACATTCAACTATTCAGAATACTTGGATTCAAAGTTCCAAAATTTGCACATACAGCACCATTAGAGAAAGCTGAAGAAGGTTCAAGAAGAAAACTAAGTAAAAGAAAAGACCCAGAAGCAGCAGTTTCTTACTATACAGAGGTTGGTATACCAAAAGAAGCATTAAAAGAATATTTAATGAATATTGCAAATTCTAACTTTGAAATTTGGAGAAAACAAAATCCAGATAAAGATATGATGAAAGATTTTGAATTTCATCTAAATAAAATGGGAGTTAGTGGAGCTTTATTTGATATGGTTAAATTATTAGATGTAGCAAAAGGTGTTATATCTAAATTCACAGCACAAGAAGTTTATGATTTTTCATATGCTTGGGCAGAAAGATTTGATCCAGAATTAAAAGAAATGCTAGATAACAAAGAATATTCATTAAAAGTTTTAGGAATAGAAAGAGGAAACGTAAAACCAAGAAAAGACATAGCAAAATGGTCAGATGTAAAAGATATAATTTATTACATGTATCCTGAAAAATTTGCTAAGAATACTGAATTTGAATATCAAAAAATAACAGATCCAGAAGAAATAAAAACAATCGTATCAGAATACGTAAATAATTATTTTGATATAAACGATGACAAACAAACATGGTTCAATAGAATGAAAGATTTATCAGAGAAACTTGGATATGCAAGAGAAGTTAAAGAATACAAAGCTGAACCAGAAAAATATAAAGGACATGTTGGAGATATAAGTACAGTAATAAGAGTAACATTAACAGGAAGAGCAAATACACCAGACTTATACGAAATTATACAAGTATTAGGTGAAGAAGAAGTTAAATCAAGATTAAGTAAATAAGCTTTTTAGGAGAAATAAAATGGAATATAATGTAGGAGATATAGTTATTACAAAAAAGCAACATCCATGTGGAAGTAAAGAATGGAAAATCACAAGAGTAGGTGTAGACTTTAAATTAGAATGTCAGGGATGCGGGCATGTAATAATGGTTGAAAGACAAAAAGCCATAAAAATGATAAAAAGCAAGAAATAAAATTAGGAGAAAAGCCTCTTATATGATATAATAAATAAGTATCAATTTTAGGAGGTGGACAAAATGTTTCGGAAAAAGAAGAAAAAAGCAAAAATGAAGTACATAACCGAAACAATCATCGTCAATGGAGTGACAGTACTTATGTACTACAATGTCCGCATTGATAAGAAAGGAGTAAAGAAGGCTATTGTAGAATATGCAGCTACAGTAGCTGATGTCGAAGAACAAATTGAAGCAGCAGCTGCATTAATTAACCTAGATTTTTTCGATAGTTTAGCTGATGTGAAATTAAGTAGGGTCGATGATACTACAATTGTTGTAAAACTATCAAGACCTAAAAAGGTAAAAAAAAGTACAGAATAAATAATGTGCTAAATATAATTGTTTTTTGATGTTAAAAGAACCCCGCTGGTATTCCAGTGGGGCATTGCTCATTTTATATATAATTTAGATAAATTTTTCTATCTCATCCCATACAGCTTCAGAATAAATTTTTCTTTCAGCAGAAAAAGGAAGAAGAGTAGTAAAAGATATTCCTAAAAATTCTTTAATTTTATTCAATTCATTATCAACCTTTGTTACAGCTATTTTATCAGCTTTGTTAGCTACAAGTATAAAAGGCAAATTTGTTTTCTTAATATAATTCAACATATGAACGTCATCAGCAGTTGGATTATGTCTAATATCTAGAAGAAGTACAATAAGTGAAATGTTTTGACATTTTTCTAGATAATCTTCAATAAATCTTCCCATGTTTACTTGTTCTTCCTTGCTAAGTTTACTATAACCGTATCCAGGTAGATCAATAAAAATTATTATCTATATTATAAAAATTAATTTGTCTAGTTTTACCGGGAGTATTACTAGTTCTAGCTAAAGATTTTCTATTAATCATTGTATTTATAAAAGATGATTTTCCAACATTAGACTTTCCAACAAGAACAATTTGTGGTAAATCATTTTTGGGATATTGAGCAGGTCTAACTGCTGAAATTTCAAATTGTGGGTTTTTAATAATCATAATAAATTCTCCAATCATTATATTAACAAAAAAATTATACCATAAAAGCCAGACATATTCAATCTAGATTTACATAATCATGAAATTGTGCTATAATAAATACGTATCATAATCTGTAATACATAAAGGAGGCACCACAATGAGACAAATAGAAAAACTTCGCCAGAGAATTAAAAAGTACGTGGAAGTCCAAAAAAAGCCCAGAAAGGGAGACAGCGATTATCGCAAGACTCTTGCTACATATGCAAGGTTGCTTGAGCTTGATGAAGAGCTTGCTGATCTTTCGGAAAGGGAATATGACGAATTTGTTGAAGCAAAAGTGAAAACTATTGCTTCGAAGATTAATAGTTTGATCTCGTCATAACTAAAGCACGCCAATATAAGGCGTGCTTTTCTTAACTTTAATGATAAATCCAAAAATATGCGAAGTGGTAATATGAAAGTAGATGTATCTACTTCCATATTATCACTTCAGTATACTAGGGATGTTTTATTACACTTATTATACATAAAATACAATTGCTTATGAGCTTACCGATTGACAGGTATAAAACATACAGCAGCTTTGCCAATTTGATAAAATATACAAAATATGCTATAATAAAAAAGAGTGCAAGTTAGGAGGTGGAGTCAAATGAAAGATACACCTGAATATAGAGCTGCATTAAAATTAGTAGAAATAGCCAGAACTAGTAACGTATTTAAATTTTATGCATCTAAACCGACTGAAGATAGATTCACAGAATTAATGGAATTATTTGATAAAGTCAATCCAGAATGGAAGAAAATATATGAAGAAATAGAAAAAGAAAAACCAATAGAAGTGCAAACACCACTTGAGTATGAAAATATACAAGATGTTATAGATGGTGCTTTGAATGAACCAATATTAGAATTGTGTTTGAACATACATATTGCAAATAAAATTGCACATGCTTATGATAGAGCAATAGAGGACATTATAAAGAAAAAACTAATAGAAAAATCGCAAAAAAGCTCAGATAACAAAATACAAGGTTTGCTGAAGGATCATAGGAGGCTCTCTAGATTATATAGACAAATAGGGGATTATTTAGATCCATCAAACTTAGATGACAAAAATGCTAGAGAAAATTTATTAGAATACATTAAACGCGATGGAATAACTGAAGATGATTTAGAACAATTGAATAATATTGGCATTCCATGTTTAATAAGAGGTAGAAAGAAAGCTTTTGCAGCAAAAGATTATGAGATTGACCAAGCTTTAACAGCGTTGAAACAAGAAAAAGATATATCATATGGTGTTTGTTTAAGAAAAGTAAGAAATCCTGATGGAAGCATAAAAACAGATGGTAGAGGAAGAGAAATTGAAGATAGTGTTTTAGTCGTTGATGTTCCATATTATGGTCAATACATCGTTCATATGAAAAGGAATACAAGTATTAGTTCACTGGCCACAATTCCTAAATATAGTGCAAAATATTTATATGAAAAAAAGACATTCTTATTGACAGATAATATATCTAATCAAGGAATGGATTTTATAGAAAGCCATAGTCCTACTGGAAAAACAGCTAGTTACGAAGAAATGGAACAACATTTAATAAACTTAGAAAAAGTTAATCCAAGATTTGCTCATTATTTAGCTTTAAAATATGGAGCAAATAAAAAAGAACTTAGAAGATTACATAATAAAAATGCTTGGGAAAGGTAGATGAATAATATGGAAAATATAAAATTAGAAAATATAAGAAAAAATGCTAGCCTATCAGAAAAGATCGATCGTATATTAAGCGAAGATAATATCGAAAATCAATATGTAATGTGTCAAGCTATAATAGAATATATAAATGTAAAATTTCTTACTTCAAGACTTGGAAAAACACTTCCAGACTATAATATTCTAACAATAATGATTGAATATGAAAAAATAGATGAGGAACTATATGATCAAATTTTATCAATAAATGATAGATATCATTGGCTTGACAGCACTCATGAATTAGATAAGCAAGATATTGAATACTTATTATTAAAAGCTGATTATATATATGGATACATATTAAAAAATTATATGCAAAAATAATAAAAAAGAACCAAAATTGAAATTAACGATTTTGGTCCTTTTTGTTTTATACAGAGTTTTGTTATATTCTAAAATTATTTTTTATTTGGTTTTAAAACTTCAATTCCACCCATATATGGTCTCAAAACTTCTGGAATAGTAATTGAGCCATCTGCTTGATAGTGGTTTTCTAAGAAAGCAATTAACATACGAGGTGGAGCAACAACAGTATTATTAAGAGTATGAGCATAATAATTTCCTTTTTCACCTTTAATACGAATTCCAAGACGTCTTGCTTGCGCATCTGTTAAGTTTGAACAGCTACCAACCTCGAAATATTTTTGTTGACGAGGGCTCCAAGCTTCAACATCACAAGATTTTGCTTTTAAGTCAGCTAAGTCTCCAGAACAACATTCTAAAGTTCTAACTGGAATTTCCATGCTTCTAAATAATTCAACAGTATATTGCCACATTTTTTCGTACCAATCCCAAGACTCATCAGGTTCACAAACAACAATCATTTCTTGTTTTTCAAATTGGTGAATTCTATAAACACCACGTTCTTCAATACCATGAGCTCCTTTTTCTTTTCTAAAACATGGAGAATAAGAAGTCATAGTATAAGGTAAATTAGCTTTTTCCAAAATTTGACCTTTAAATTTACCAATCATAGAATGTTCGCTAGTACCAATTAAATATAAATCTTCACCTTCAATTTTATACATCATAGCATCCATTTCTTCAAAACTCATAACACCTGTAACAACGTCAGATCTTATCATATAAGGTGGAATACAATATGTAAATCCTTTATTAATCATAAAATCTCTAGCATAAGAAAGAACAGCAGAATGAAGTCTAGCAATATCACCAACCAAATAGTAAAAACCATTTCCAGCGACTCTACGAGCAGCATCTAAATCAATTCCAGCTAAGCTTTCCATAATATCTGTATGATATGGGATTTCATAATCAGGAACAACAGGTTCACCATATTTTTCGTTTTCAACATTTTCACTATCATCTTTTCCAATAGGAACAGACTCATGCATAATATTAGGAATTTTCATCATAATATTTGTAACTTTTTCTGAATATTCATTTTCTAATTTTTCATTTTCAACAAGCTCATCATTAATTTTTTTAACTTCAGCTTTAACTTGTTCAGCTTCATCTTTTTTACCATCACGCATTAAACCACCAATTTGGTTACTCAAAGTATTTCTTTGAGCTCTAAGTTCATCACCATGAAGCTTTAATTCTCTGTTTTTATTATCAAGTTCAATAACCTCATCAACAAGAGGTAATTTGTGCATTTGAAATTTGTTTTTGATATTTTGTTTAACAATATCAGGGTTTTCTCTTAAAAATTTAATATCGATCATAATAAATCCTCCTATTTTTTATAATTACATTAATTCAAATCTATGTTTTTGACCAGTAATATTACCAGCCTTATTAGTAACATCTTCATCGCTTGTAAACATCGACTCTGGACGAGCCCACATATCACCAGTACCTAAGTGAGTATAAATAACTAAATTTTCTAAAGTTTCCGAGTGTTTTGCAATACCAAGAACTTCAACTTCATGTCCTTTGAAATGTCTATACTTTTTTCCAATTTCAACTTTTTCCATAAACAATTCCACCTTTCTAAATCAAGAAAATAAATAACAAAAAGCCCTTATGCATTTTGCATAAGGGCGAATATTCGCGGTACCACCTTGATTTATAACTTAAAAGTACGTAACCTGTACAAATGGTCTAACTTATTAGGCTAGAAGCTAAAGAGCAGATTCATAAAATGTTTTAATCTGTTTTCACCAACCACAGACTCTCTTGATAAAACTTAGATTATTACTAACCTCTTATCATTGCTAAATATTTATATTATTCTAGCATGGAAATTTTTTTTTGTCAAATATCAAAATAAAATATGATCGATTAACCCAAAATAGTAGTATAAGATAATTGAAAAAAAAATTAAAAAAATATATACTTTATACAGAAAATTGGAGGAATAGTAAAATGAAAAAACATAAACTAGGACTAATTTGTGGAAGATTTAGCCCAATACATAAAGGACATCAATCAATTATAAACACAAGCATAGAAAAATGCGATAAAACGCTTATTTTTATCGGATCAGCTCAAGAAAGTGGAACACTAAGAAATCCATTTTCAGCTGATTTTAGAATTGACTTACTAAGAAAAGTATATCCAGATAAAAATATAGTACAAATAGAAAAATTAGAAGATATGACAAATGAATATGATATTAATTCAATTTGGGGACAATATGTAATAGACAAAACAATAGAAGCAACAGGAAGAAAAGCTGATGCTATAATATCTGGAAATGATGAATCAAGAAAAGATTGGTTTTCAAAAAATCAAATGAAAAATGTTAAAGAAATATTAGTTGACAGAAGAAAACTAAGTATTTCAGCAACATTATTACGAGGATACATTTTAATTAATGACAAAAAAGAATACATGAAATATGTTCCAAAAGAAATAATTCCTGAATTTGATAGAATAAGAAGAGAATTATTAAAAAGTGATATTTATTCATTGATATTAGAAGAAATGGGAGAAAATCTAAATATAGAAAATTTTAAGAAAATATATAACATATATGAAAAAGAAGATAAAAAAATAAAAATGAGTAATATTTAAAAGGTTGAAACATATAATAAAGATAGGAGGACAAGATATGTATGAGTTTTATATAAAGGAAGTTCCTATCGTAGACTTAAAAAAAGAAGATTATGATTATTCAATAATTCAAAGTATATTAGAGGCACAGAAGAATCTTGATTTAGCACATAAAAATTTTGAATATGCAAGAGGGGATTTAGTAGATTACTATGCCTATCAAATAAAATCAGAGCAATCAAAGATTAATTACTTATTAAAGCAAGCTAAAGATAAAAAGATCGTATTGGACAGTGTATACTCAAAAAGCAAGAAAACATCACCAATAAGAAGCACATAACATATTACAAATGCAGAATAAAATCAATATAGAGTAATAAAATTAAAAATGCTCGTTTGAGCTAATTTGCGCAGAAGTTCTAAAAAATTCCTTTGGCACCCTTTCACGTCAAGCGCGAACTATTTCCAAAGAAATTTTAAAGAACTTCTAGCTTAATTACTCTGCAATGCGCTTTTTAATTTTATTACTCGTATATTGATAAAAATAAGTATATGCAATATAGTTTATTTTGATATTAATATTGCAAAAAATGAAAACCGTAGACGTCGAATCTACGGTTAATTTGATTTGATTTGTTATTTATAATATTAATTTTTTTTAGTTACTCAACAGTAACAGATTTTGCTAAATTTCTTGGTTTATCAACATCCAATCCTTTTTCCTTAGAAATATAATAAGCGAAAAGTTGAAGAGGAATAATTGATAAAATAGGAGAGATAAGAGGATTAGTTTCTGGAATAGTAATCATATTATCAAAACTTTTATCTCCTAAATCTTGATTTGTAACTACTAAAGTTTTAGCACCTCTAGTAATAACCTCTTGTAAATTACTTATAGTCTTTGGAGTTAAAGCAGGGTCAGTCATAATTGAAATTACAGTAACACCTTTTTCAATTAAAGCAATAGGACCATGTTTTAATTCACCAGCAGCATAAGCATCAGAATGAATATAAGAAATTTCTTTAAGTTTTAAAGAAGCTTCTAATGCAGCAGAGTAGTCGATTCCTCTACCTAAGAAGAACATATCTTTTTCAGTATAAACTTGTTTTGCAAAATTTCTAACACCATCTATATTTTTTAATACATCTTCCACTTGAGATGGAATTTTTAAAATATCTGTTTTTAAAGTTTCAGCCATTTCAGAAGAAATGCCTAAAGTTTCAGCAAAACTAATTGCCATAAGAGCCATTAAAACAACTTGAGAAGTATATGCCTTTGTAGAAGCAACAGCAATTTCAGGACCAGCATGAGTATAAACAGTATAATCAGCTTCACGAGTTATAGAACTTCCTATAACATTTGAAATAGCAATTGTTTTTGCACCTTTCTCTTTTGAAAGTTTTAATGCAGCGATTGTATCAGCTGTTTCACCAGATTGACTAATAAATATAACTAAAGATTTTTCGTCAATAAGTGGATCTCTATATCTGAATTCAGAAGCAATATCAACTTCTGTTTGAATATTGCAAAGTTTTTCAAATAAAGCTTTTGTAGCAAGACCAGCATGCATAGCTGTACCACAAGCTACAATATATATTTTATTTAAAGATTTTAAATATTCTTTTGTTAAATTTAAATTTTCAATAGAACATTTTCCCTCAGCAGTTAATCTTGAACCTATTGTTTCTCTAATAGATTTAGGTTGTTCATAAATTTCTTTTAACATAAAATCTGGATAACCATCTTTTTCAGCTGCAGAAGCGTTCCAATCAATATTTACAAGATCTTTTTTTATTGGTTTTAAATTAGCATCATAAAATTCAGCTTTATCTCTTGATAAAACAACATATTCATAATCATTTAAAAGATAGAAATCTTTTGTATATGAAAGAATTGCTGGAATATCAGAACTAATATAATTTTCAGTTTTAGTTTTACCAATTACTAATGGACTATCTTTTCTAACAACTATCATTTTTTCAGGTAGGAAAGAAGAAATAACCTCTAAAGCAAAACTTCCTTTTAAATCTGAACAAGCTGAAACAACAGCTCTTAAAACTCTTTTATCATCATCTTTTGAATCGTTTTCATAATAATAATCAATTAAGTTAGGGATAACTTCTGTATCAGTTTGAGAATAAAAAGTATAACCGTTTTTTGATAAAAAATCTCTAAGTTCATTGTAGTTTTCAATAATACCATTATGTACAACAGCAAAATTCTTTTTATTATCAACATGAGGATGAGAATTTTCATCTGAAGGTTTTCCATGAGTTGCCCATCTAGTATGAGCAATACCAATAGAACCTTCTAGAGAATTAATTGCAGGAACTTTTTCAAGTTCAGCAACTCTTCCTTTACTTTTTACAACATTGATACCATTTTTTTCAACAGTAGCAACTCCTGCAGAGTCATAACCTCTGTACTCTAATCTTAATAAACCATTAATTAATATAGGCTCAGCTTTTTTATTACCTATATATCCAACTATACCACACATAATACCTCCTTAGTAGAATATAGTTAAATACGTTAAAGCCCAAAAAAAGGCATAATTAATATAAAGGCAGTAAAAACTGCTTAATTTAAATAACGTATTATATTCTTTTGTGTTTAATATTATGTGAAAAAATATATTTACGTGAAAAAACGATTGTTTCACCATTACTGATGAACTTTGGTATTTTTTCTAATGACAGTAACATGCCATAGAGCATCCGCCGAAAAACTCGATAAACTCTAACCTCGTTAAGCATTGAAAAAAACAATGCTCTGGCGCTTTTATAATAATGTTTTGAACCTCCTTTCAAACTAAATTTTTATATTTTATTCACACTACAATCCATATATTACTATAAATGAAAAAAAAATGCAAATCCAATTGAAAAGATAAAATAATATATATATAATTCAAATATAAAAATAAAGGAGGAAAAAATGAGAAAAGAAAAAGGTTCAATAATGGTAATGATTTTACCATTGCTATCAACATTAATATTGTCATTAGGAATAACGGTATATAAGTCAGCTCAAAATACAATACAAACTGCAGCAGGACAAATGGGACAACAAGATAAAGAAATGTATAATGCAATGATAAAAAAATATATTGGAAACTCTAAAAAAGGTTCTGATGTAAAACAAATGATTGATGATATAATTAGTCAAAATAGTCAATACGCAAATGAGATGGGTAAATTTATAAGTATACATGTTGATACAATTAGTGATTATAATGATGATACATTAGAAGAAGTTACTGAAGAAGCTAATTCATATGAAAACAGTAATGCAGACAATACTATAGATAATGTTAACGCAGCAGAGAGTGAATATAGAAATCTAAAACAAAAAATAAATACAGCTAAAAATTATAATGTAACAAAATCAGAAAAAGATGGAGTAATTTATGCAGTTACCATAACTGAAGAAAATGAATAGAATATACGAAAAATAATATCTAAATAAATCTAATTTAGAAAACGTGACATGTGTTAATAAAAACAAAGATGTATCAAGTCTTTCTAAGTTAAGATGTATTTTTTTATTTTAAAAATGAAAAACAAAGATTGATAAAAAAAGTAGATTATGATATTATAAACGTGTAAAAAGAGGGGGGATATGTATGGAAAAATACATTGAAATTGCTGGAAGAAAAATAGGCCCAAAATATACACCAGTAGTTATAGCAGAAATAGGCATAAACCATAATGGCAGTTTAGAAATAGCAAAATCAATGGTAGATGCAGCTTGTAATGCAGGCATTGAAATTATAAAACACCAAACCCATATTCCAGAGGAAGAATTAAGTCCTTTAGCCAAAGAGATGAAGACATATAATGAGGATTCGGACAACTTGTATGAAACATTAGAAAAACTTTGTTTATCTGAAGATGAAGAAAGAGAACTAAAAAATTATGTTGAAGATAAAGGAATGATATTCATTTCGGCACCTTTTTCATTTGCAGCAGTAGACAGATTAGAAAGAATGGAAATAAAAGCGTATAAAATTAGTTCATCACAGATGAATAATTATCCGTTGGTGGAATACGTTGCCAGCAAGAGAAAACCAATAATATTGTCAACAGGTATGAATGATATTGCAAGTGTAAAAAAAGCAGTAGATACAATTAAAAAATATCATCAACAATTTGCTTTATTACATTGTACAAATATATATCCAACACCAGCTGATAAAATAAGGTTGAATGCATTAAAAGAATTAGAAAAAGCATTTCCTAATACAGTAATAGGTTTATCAGATCATTCTTTAAATAATAATTCATCATATGCAGCATTAACACTTGGAGCATCAATAATAGAAAGACATTTTACAGATAAAAAGAATAGAAAAGGTAGTGACATTCCTTGGTCTATGACTCCTGAGGAGGCAAGACAATTACTAAGATTTGCCAAAGATATTCATAAAATGATGCCAGGTAAAAAAGAACCAATAGAAGAAGAAAAAGAAGTAATAGAAATGACATTTAATACAGTAGTTACTAAAAGACCAATAAGAAAGGGATCTATATTAACTAAAGATGATCTAACAACAAAAGGGCCAAATAAGTTAGGTATACCAGCAGAAGATTTATATAAAGTGTTATGGAAAAAAGTTTCAAGAGATTTGGCTGCAAATTATCATTTACAATGGGAAGATATATGCTAAATTTGTTATAAAAAAGGAAAGAAAAGATATGAATGAAAAGTTAATTAAAGAAACTATAATGATAAAACACAATCAGGCAACAAGAGAGAAAAGAAAAAGAGAAAGATCAGAAGAAAAAATAAAAAATAAATTAAAAACATATCAAGAAGTAATATTAAATAAAACTATAGAGCAAGAAAATAAAATAAAAGAACTTAAAGAGAAAATTTATGAGATAGAAAAAGAAAAAGAATTTTATAAAAAATCTTTAGAAAGAATACCAAGATTCATAATAAGATTATTAGGAATAAATAAAAAATATTTAGGAGAAGGTAAATGAAAGTAAACGGAAGAAGAGGAGAGAAATATAAGGGAAACATTAGGCAAAAAGCAATTAATGCTGAAAAAAGATTAAGACGAGTAGGTTTAGTAATTGCACTTAGTACTGCTTTTGTACTTGGGAGCATACATCGGAAAAAAATCTGAAGCCAAAGACATAACTCCAACTAAAAGTACTGAAGAAATTACATATGAAAATATGTATGCAGTGAAAGATGATGTGGAAATATATGATTCAGAAGGAAATAGAGTAACAATAGGTGCAGGAGAAGTAGTATTAGCATCTGAAGAAAGCTATGAAAAAGATGGAAAAAAATATAGAAAAATACAATATGGGAATGAATCAGGAACTTACTACTATAGTGAAATAGAAGAAAAGATGCTAACAAAAGAAAAATGGCTTAATTCTTTAGAAGAAGATATAACACAAATAATTTCAAAAAATGTATCAGATAAAAGCCAAGACAATACAAGATATGTAAATCTACCTAAAAGTCAAGGAAAGACATTACATATGAGAGAAGAACCTGAATATGGAAGCGATATAATTATAGATGTTCCAGATGGAGAGAAAGTTACGATTATAGAAAATGAGCCAGAAATTCAAGATGGAAAAATTAATTATGTAAAAGTACAATATGGTGACAAAATAGGATATGTTTCAAAAGAATATTTAGTATCTTCAGAAGAAATAGAAAGCAATTTTCCTAAAAAGGTTGTATCTGTACCACAAGAGCAAGGAACAAATCTTCATATGAGAGAAAAAGCATTATATAACAGTGATGTAATACAAGAAATACCAAATGGATCAGAAGTTTATATGATGACATTTGGAGAAATAGAAAAAGATGGAGCAACACTTGAATATGTAAAAGTAAAATATGGAGATAAAATAGGATATGTTGCAAGTGGCTATTTAAGAGAAATAGAGCAAACACATGAAATCCAAGAAACAAAAGAATCACAAGATTCAAAAGCAATTACTTCAGATGACTTAACTGAGGAAGAAGAACAAAAAATTAAACTTAACAACGGAAAAGCTATAACATTTACAGATGGAGCAGAAATGACTCCTGGGTTAGTTGAACAATTTGAAATTCAAGGTACAGCAGTTGAAGGAGAAAAAGAATCAAAAATTCCTGAAGAAATGAGAGGAGATATTCAAGTTATTGGCATAAAAATGGGAGCAACCGGATATGGTAAAAAAGGATTTAAATATAATTATAAAGCAAAAGATAGCCAATATATAGATGATAATGGTGTTGAATATCCGTATCTTTACAAAAATAATGTTGAAAGTTTAATAAAATGTGAAGAAATGGGTAAAGACTATATTTTATATTATTATGCTCAAGGGGTAACTGCAGCTGAAGGAAGAGAAGAAGGACATCAAATGATAGAAAATATCGAAAATTTGAAGAAAATTCTAAGTCAAAAAGGATTAAGCATGGAACATTGTCTGGCTTACGCAGTTGATACTGAAATACATATAGATGAATATGGCCAAAAAGGCAGAAATAATGTGGATGGTAGTGAAAAACTTGATATGGGAGCATTAAAGCAAGATGCGAGAAAAAAACGGACAACAAGATGCGCTAGTTCTTCAAAACCCAGAAGATACAACTATTAAAGTAGACAAAGAATCAATTACAGAATCACTAATAGCAACATTGCAAGTATTAGAAGAAAATGGATATCCAGCTGTTTTATATACTGATGCTAAAAACATTGAAGGAGTGACTGGACGCAACGAAGAAATTTTATTTAGTATAGAAGATTTAAAAGAAAAAATCCCAGATTTAAAATTGTGGATAACATCAGCAGTAGTAAGAGAAAGTCATCAACAGCAAGTTGAAACGATTCAACAATTACTTGATGAAAATCAGACTGAACTTGTTGGAATACAAAAAGTTTTAAATGATGTATATGGAAAAAATCATGTTCTTAAAGTAGATTACAGCACAATGACAGTTGAAGAATATAAAAAATTAGTAAAGGAAATGAAAGAAAGAAATAAAAGATTACAAAGTCAAGAAAAATCAAGTGACGCTTCTGCAACGGTGTCAACCAAAAAAGATGATTACGAATATGAATTATAAAAATATAATAATCAAATGAACTAGGAGAAAAAAATGAATTTAAAAACTTTAATAAGCCAAGAAGAGTTAGAAAAAAGAATAAAAGAAATAGCAACACAAATAACAAAAGATTATGAAAATAAAGAACTTGTTATAGTTTGTATACTTACAGGTGCAGTATATTTTGCAACAGATTTAACTAAATATATAAAAAATGATACTTTAACATTAGAATTTATGAAAGTTTCAAGTTATGGAAATTCAACAGAAAGCACAGGAGAAATAAAAATAAAAAAAGATCTTGAAAACAGTATAGCAGGAAAAAATGTAATTATTGTAGAAGACATAATAGATACAGGTTTAACAATGACAACATTAAAAAAATATCTAATTGAAAGAAAACCTGAAAGTTTAAAAGTATGTACATTATTAGATAAAAAAGAAAGAAGAAAAGTAGAAATTGAAGCAGATTATGTTGGATTTGAAATACCAAATAAATTTGTTTTAGGATATGGATTAGATTATGAAGAATACTATAGAAATTTACCATATATAGCATATTGCGAGGATTGAAATGTTTGATATAGAAGCAGAAATAAAGAAATTGCCACATAAACCAGGTACATACATTATGAGAGACAAAGAAGATAACATTATATATGTTGGTAAAGCAATTTCACTAAAAAATAGAGTAACTCAATATTTTAGAAAAACGAATAAAACTCAAAGAATAAAAAACATGGTTTCATTGATTGACCATTTTGAGTATATTGTGTGTGATAATGAAGCAGAAGCATTAATACTAGAATGTAATTTAATAAAAGAAAATAGGCCAAAGTTTAATGTATTATTAAAAGATGACAAAACATATCCATACATAAGAATTGGTATGAAGGAAGAATATCCAAGCATTTATATAACTAGAAGAATACAAAACGATGGAGCAAAATATTTTGGACCATATGCAAATCCAGGAGCAGCAAGAGAAATGCTAAATTTCATAAAAGAAAAATTTCAAGTTAGACAATGCAAGAATTTTAAATTTAATGATAGAGCATGTTTAAATTATCACATAAAAAAATGTTTAGCACCATGTATGAAATATGTATCAAGAGAAGAATATATGGTGCAAATAAATCAAATTATAATGTTACTTGAAGGCAAAACAAACAAAATATTAAAAGAGTTAGAAGCGGACATGAAAGAAGCTTCAGGAAAACTTGAATTTGAAAAGGCAGCAACAATCAGAGATAGAATGAATGCAATTGAAAGAATATCAGCAAAACAAAAAGTTTCAAACATTTCTGAAAACAATATAGATGTAATAGGTGTTTACAAAAACGAATTATCTGTGTGTGTTGAAATATTTTTTGTTCGAGGAAGCAAAATGATAGACAGAGAACAGTATTTCTTTGATGAACTTAAAGATATGGATACAAAAGAAATTCTATCCGGATTTATCAAACAATACTATATGGGAAAATTAGAATTTCCAAATAAAATAATGATTCAAGAAGAAATAGAAGATAAAGAAGTAATTGAAGAATGGTTAACAAGCAGTGCTGGAAGAAAAGTGGAGATAAAAGCTCCACAAAAAGGTGAAAAATTAAGATTTGTTGAAATGGCAGAAAACAATGCAAAAATCACATTAGAAAACAAATCCAAAGATAAATTTGAAATACTAAATGAATTAAAAAAGGTTTTAAAATTAGAAAAATTACCACACAAAATTGAATCATATGATATTTCAAATATTTCAGGAACGAATATAGTAGCTGGAATGTGTGTTGCACAAGATGGTGTAATAAAAAGAAATATGTCACGAAGATTTAGAATAAAAACAGTATATGGACAAGATGATCCTAAATGTACAGAAGAAGTGGTAACAAGAAGAATAAAACATTCATTAGACAATCCTAAAGGTGGATTTGGAACATTGCCAGATTTAATATTAGCAGATGGTGGTATTACTCAAATAAAAGCTATCAAAAGGGCGTTAGAAAAATATAATTTACAAGATCAAATACCAGTATATGGTATGGTAAAAGATGATAAGCACTCTACAAGAGCTTTAGTAGATGTGAATAGAAGAGAATTTGAAATATCAGAGAATTTATTTTTCTTTATAACAAATTTACAAAATGAAGTTCACAATACAGCAATAGAATATCATAGAAAACTTAGAGAAAAAGAAATGACAAAATCAGAATTAGATGATATTGAAGGAATAGGAAAAGCCAAAAGAGAAGCACTATTAAAAGAGTTTGGAACAATAGAAAAAATTAAATCAGCAAGTATAGAAGACTTAACAAAAGTTAAAGGTATAAATAAAGAACTAGCTGAAAAAGTAAAAAAATCAATTAATAAATAGGATAAAAAGAATGATAAAATGAAATACACCATATTCAGTAGATATAGAAAAAAGAATCTATGTTAAAATACTAAATATGGTGTATTTCATTTTATCGTTCTTTTATTCTACAAAAATAAAAATATAATTTATTAATTATTGAAAACTGAATAAGGTACATAAATAATTTTGACGAGTTAACATAAACATGATATAATGTACGTATCAATTTATAGGAGCACGAAACATAGATTCGGAGGTGCTTATTATGAAAGCAATGGGAAAGAAATTTATGATTTTCGTGGCAATTGCTGTTATTGCGGCAATTGTTTTGGTAACAGGAGTAAAAAGTCTCACAGACATTTTGAAGTCTGTTTGGACTTTCGCTGTAGAGACTGATAAGGGCTATATGTGGATTGTAAATATCTTAGTAGCAGCAGTCGTAGCGTATATCTTCAAACAAAGCAAGGCTAAAGGAGCAACGGCATTGGGCTTTATAGGCTTTGTATTAACTGCAATTTTCTGTGAATGTATTTTATGGCACAGAACAGAAATATGGGGAATTATTGTATCTAATACGTTTGAACCTGAAAGATTGACCAATGTTGGGCTTGGAATTTTAGCCTCAGCAATTGGCTTTATCATAGCCGAGAAAGTTGGATAGTGTAACTTAAAAATAGCGCGCTCCTAAATTGAGAAGGGAACCATTCAGAAATGATGTGGTTCTTTTTTATATGCAAATAAATAATACTTTCAACTAGTATAAAGAAAATAATATATAAATTATAAAAGAAATGAGAATAATTATTGAAATGCTGGAGAAAGTAAAAAGAAAAATTGACGAATTTACATAAAACTGGTATAATATAAATATCGACTGTTGAGCAAAAACAAGAACATACATTTAGGAGGTCTCTTATATGAGAAAAAAATTCAACATTATAGCAGATTGTTTCATGTTTTTGGTCAAAGCCGTACTGACGGCTTTGATTATTGGAGTCATTAGTAAGACTCCAGCAATGGCGAAAGCCATCTGGAGTTACTGCACCGGAGTAGATACCGGACTGATGTGGGTAGTAAATATGTTTATTGCCATGATAGTCACTGGTATAACCTGGTACAAGTTGAGAAGAATGAAAGTCGGTTTCAGGGCAATTGTAAGTGCATTAGCATTTATGATTACGATATTTGCTACCGAAGTGTTCATTTGGCATCAAGAGGAAATATGGCAACTTCTTAGTGGCGATATATCCTCTAAAGAAGTGCTTGCAGCTGGGTTCACTTTGCTAGCTGCGACAATTGCATACATTTTTCATACTGTATCGCAGTGGTCAACAGAAAGCGAAGCGGAAGAATCAGCAGAAGAATAAGTTAAGTTGCTCCAGTCGAGGACCCGTCTGTAAAAAGACGGGTCATTCTTTTTATATATAGAATATATTGTTAAATAGCTTAAAAATGTGGTAAAATAAAAAAGACGTAGTCATAATTAATAAAATCGTGAATATAATTATATAAAGAGTTATTAATAAGGAGATGACTACAAATGATGAAAAATAAATATTTTAAAGTTATATGCATGGTAACAGGTGGAATGATAATACTAAACACAACATTGATATTTAGCTTTTATAGATTAATGATGATGTTGTAATTTTATACATGCTATAAAGAGAAGAGGAATTTTGGAAATAGTAGTAGGAAAATTATCTGGATTTTGTTTTGGTGTAGAAAAAGCAGTAAAAAAGGCAAATGAAATATTAGAAAATAGACAAGCAATATGTTTAGGAGAACTAGTACATAATAGGCAAGTTATAGAAAAATTAGAGAAAAAAGGATTGAAAACAGTAGAAAATATTGAAGCAGTGCCAGACAATCAAAATATAATTATTAGAGCACATGGAATTGCAAAAGAAGTATATGAACAAGCTAAAAAAAGAAACATAACAGTAAATGATTTTACATGTCCTAAAGTATTAGCAATTCATAAAATTGCCGAAAGAGAAAATAAAGATTCTTACATATTTTTAATTGGTGATAAAAAGCATCCTGAAATAATAGGAACAGCAAGCTTTTGCGGGGAGAACATGGACGTTATTCAAGAAAAAGAAGAATTAGATCAGGCAATAGAAAATTTTAAAAAGTCAGGAATAAATAGATTATATGTAATAGCACAAACAACCTTCTCAATGGAAAAGTTTGAAGCCTATGCAGATTTTATTTCAAACAAATTAAAAGAATATGATGTTACAATAAATAATACAATTTGTGATTCAACCAGATTAAGACAAGAAGAAGTGGAAAAAATGTCTAAAACAGTTGAATATATGATTATAATTGGTGGAAAAAATAGTGCAAATACACAAAAACTTTATAATATAGCAATAAAAAATTGTCCAAGCATACATATTCAAACAAAAGATGATTTAAATATAGAAGAAATAAAGAAATATAACAAAATAGGAATATCAGCAGGAGCGTCAACACCCAAAGAAAGCATTGAAGAAGTAGTAGAAATGTTAGAAAGGATATAAATATGAATATTGCAAATGAATGGAAAGATTATGAAATAATTGATATGGCAAGTGGTGAAAAATTAGAGAGATGGGGAAATATCAAATTGATAAGACCAGATCCACAAATTATTTGGAAAAACAAAAGCATTCCAAGTGAGTGGAAATCAGCAAATGCAAGATATAATAGAAGTAACACTGGTGGTGGAGCTTGGGAATATAGTAAAAGATTACCTGAGAGCTGGCAAGTAAAATATAAAAATCTTACATTTAACATCAAACCAATGGGATTCAAACATACAGGTTTATTTCCAGAACAAGCTGTTAATTGGGATTGGATGATCAACAAAATAAAACAATCAAAAAGAGATATAAAAGTATTAAACTTATTTGCATACACAGGAGGAGCAACTGTTGCATGTCTTTCAGCAGGTGCTTCAGTTTGCCATGTTGATTCATCAAAAGGGATGACTACATGGGCAAAAGAGAATGTTGAAAGTTCTGGATTACGTGAAAAACCAGTGAGATTTATAATAGATGATGTTGTAAAATTTGTTCAAAGAGAAATAAGAAGAGGCAATAAATATGATGCCATAATCATGGATCCTCCATCTTATGGAAGAGGAAAAAACGGAGAAGTATGGCAATTTGAAAATAATATAGCAGATTTAGTTGAACTATGTACACAAGTATTAAGTGATAATCCGTTATTTTTCTTAATTAATTCATATACAACAGGAATATCTTCAAAAGTTTTAGCAAATTTATTAGAATTAAATATGAAAAGATATAATGGAAAAATAACATCAGGTGAGATTGGATTGCCTATGAAAAATTCAAAATTAGTATTACCATGTGGAATATATGGAAGATGGGAAAATTAGTAGAAAATGAAGTTAAAAATATTATATGAAGATAATCACATAATAGTAGTAGAAAAGCCAGTAAACATACCATCTCAGGGAGATAAAACTGGTGATGAAGATATGCTAACAATTATAAAAAAATATTTAATAGAAAAATATAATAAACCAGGAGATGCTTATTTAGGTCTAGTTCATCGATTAGATAGACCCACTGGTGGAGTTATGGTTTTTGCCAAAACATCTAAAGCTGCTTCAAGACTTAGTGAACAAATTAGAGAAAAGAAATTCGAAAAAGAATATTTGTGTATAGTAGATGGAAAAATGGAAAAAAATACAGATGTTTATGAAGATTATCTTGTTAAAAACGAAAAAAACAATTTAAGTAAAGTTACTGATTCAAAAAATAAGAATGCTAAAAAAGCTAAATTAGAATATGAAGTAATAAAATACAATGGTAGGACAATAATTATATCAGTAACTTGTACACCGCATTTAGAGATTTTAAAAAGGTATAAAGAAAATAATAAAATTAATAATATAATATTAATTACAGGATCATTTGGGAATGGATTTAATAGTTGGCTAAGTGAATATAAAGATGAAAACTTTAAAAACTATGTAAATGAATCAATGAGATGGGCATATAGTTATTTTATAAAAAATGCCGATAAAATTTATATTACCACTAACGATTACGCTAGTTCAAATGTAAGTGAACTATTAAGTAGTCAAGAAAATGAAATCAAAGGGAAAATCGCTTATGAAGTTATAGAAAATAGAAAAGCAGCAATTAAAAAAGCGATTGAAGAATCAAAAGAAGGTGACGTAATATTTATTAGTGGCAGAGGAAATAGAAAAGTTTTCTGTAATAATACAAAGACAGTAGAAATGTATCTAGATAAAGAAATCGTGAATAAAGAAATAAGGGAGAAGAAAAATGCCAATTAGATACAACAATTTGTCATCCAATCCAAGTGTTTTAATAGTCAGTAAAAAAATCGTTAAATCAGAAGAAAAATGTACATACTTATGTATAAAGGCTACATTTGGAGAAATAGAAAGTAATTATACATTTGGTAGAACTAGTTTTAAAGTAGTATTAAGTGATATGACAAACGATGCATATCTAGGATTATTTCATCTTTCTACAAATTATTTAACTTACATAAATGAAAATACGATTGGTAATTATATAGATGAACAACTTTCAAATTTTGCAATATCTAAAAAAGACGAAACCTATGAAGTAGATGTAGATATTAGTAGTCTTGTTAGTAAATATAAAAATAGTAATGGTTTTACGCTTAGCTTTGCCATTAGATGTTATTCAGAAGGTAGTATAGAAATTAACATAGAAAACGTCACTAATAAGGAAGTATTAATAGGTGAGGTATATAATAATAAAAATGAAAGTTATCTTCATGAAACAATTAGTCAAGATTTAGGATTTGTAGGTAGTGGTAAGGTTGATCTTTATACTCAGGGTTTATTTTTTAATTTTCTAGATATTACAACTAGTGGGAAAAATCCTGTCAGCTTAAAGGCTAGTTATAATGGAAAAATCAAAGGAGCATTTGGTCAAAATGGAACTTCTGACTACGAATACAAGATAAAAAGAACAAATGACTACATAGAGCTAATAAATTATTTAAACGATTCTTATATATATTTAAAAATGACGAAAGAAGAAGCCAAAGAAAAATATCATTTAGAAATTGATAGTAATGATGATTTATATGTAAATATAAGTGATTATAGCTATATATTAAATAATGGTGAAAATTTCTCATTAATAAAAAAGAACGTATCGACCTTAGAATTTGAATGCCCAAATATTGTAAATAATGTTATAAAGGAACTATATTTATTAAAAATAATATTAGATAAATATACGATAACTTACATAAGAAATGGAAGTTATCGAGTTACTTCAATTATCGGTAATGATGAAGATAAAATAACAATAACGTACGATAATTATGCTAATATTAAAACAATAAATTATGATAATAGAAGATATATAAAATTCACATATAAATCTATTTCAAATTATAAATTACTTTCAAAAGTGGAATATTGTGATAACAATAATCCAACAGAAGAAGAAACAATTCAAAATGTTGCATGCTTTGAATATGATAATTCACAAAAATTAGTTATGTCATATGATGAAAAGACAAATATAGGTTGTAAATATGAATACACTAATTCAAAAATTACAAGAGTATCAACAATATTAAAAGATACTGAAGAATATTCTGAATTTACTGAAATTAGTACAAACGATGGTGTCGTAACGTTAAAAAATAATTTAGATAAATATACATATTATTATTTTGATGAAAAAGGAAGATGTTATTTAAAAGTTGACGACGAAGGTAATACTGTGTCAACAATTTATGATGAATCTACTATTGGTGCTAATGCTATTGTTGTTAGTGAAACTAATCCTCAAATTAATGATAATAATATTCTTCTTAATGGTGATTTTGAAGGCAAGTTAATTAACAAAAGTTTTCATTGGATGT
>ENA-ORMR01001005-ORMR01001005.1-human-gut-metagenome-genome-assembly--contig:-NODE-1005-length-23943-cov-9.355953_pt1 | contig 23943 bp, 24 predicted proteins | sample MGYA00242107_ERZ509003 | MGnify/ENA primary metagenome ERZ509003 (study PRJEB26280, sample SAMEA2338699) | human gut metagenome | biome: human gut; feature: human-associated habitat; material: faeces... | reverse complement strand
CTGATGTAACAACAACTACAGATGGGGCAGGTGCAAAGACATATAAGATGACAAAGTATGATTATAGTGCTAGTGTAAAAAGTTATGATAATCATGAATCAGGATTATATGCATCAACAGATGAAGATGGAACAAGTTATTATTACAGAGGAGCAGTAGCTGGAAACTATGTGAAATTAAATAATAAATATTACCGAGTAATCCGAGTAAATGGAGATGGAACATTACGTATTATCTATGATGGAACAACTCCACATGAAAATGGAGAATCAAGTAGTAATCGTCAAGTAGGAACCAGTGCATTTAATCCATATTATTCCGATAATGGATATGTAGGATATATGTATGGAGATATGAGTCAGAATGTGATTACAGAGGGAGAAAATACATGGACTTATAATGGATTATCTGCAACCGCAAAATATTATTTTGGAACCAGTTACACATACGATGAGTCAAAGAATTCCTTTACAGTTGCTGGAGATATGGTCACAGCTACAGTTACAGAGTATGGTCAGAAGTATAATGACAAAAAATACTATACATGCTTTAGTACATCCAAGACAGGAACTTGTCAAAGATTAATTCATGTACAAAGTTATCGAAATGCGACACAGATGAACGTAAAATCAGTAGAAAATTCATCAACATCCTATAATCAAGCACATCAGAATCTAAATAATAGTTCTATGAAGAATTACTTAGAGAATTGGTATACAAGCAATCTAAGTGGTGTCGATGATAAGATATCAAAGACTACTTATTTCTGTAATAATCGTCAATTAGCAACGAAAGGAGATAATACATATAAGAATACAGGATATGGAATTACGCCATCATTCTATGGATATACAAGATTCTACGATTGGAATGGAAATGCGACAGGACCGACACTATTGTGTCCACAGGATAATGATAAGTTTACCGTATCAACATCAACGGGAAATGGAAAACAAACAAAACCAATTGGATTAATTACAGCCGATGAAGTAAATATGGCCGGAGGAAAGAGTGGTTCTAGAAACATGTTGTATTACTTGTATACAGGAACAGATTACTGGACCATGTCGCCGTCCCACTTCAACAGCAGTGCGTATGCGCTCGAGCTTCATGTGACGTCTTCCGGTGAGCTGCTCGCTTGGGGCAATGTGACGGATGGTTACGGCGTCCGCCCAGTGATCAATCTGAACACAGAGAATCTAGAGTTCACAGGTACAGGAACAATGCAAGATCCATATGTAATCGAATAGAGGAGAGTATCTCCTCTTTTGTTTTATAATATATGAAATTGGAATAGATATAATTTATATATGATAGCAATTGAAAAAAAATCATGTTTATGGTACGATATGAACAGAATAGGTGATGCATATGAAAAGGGGTTTTCACAATCAAGAAGGATTTGCAGTATCAGGGATTCTTTATCCACTGTTTATTATTTTTGTTGGAATATTACTAGGATTAATGGGTACATTTGTCAATCGTAAAATATTATTTGATAATATGAAACAAGATGTACTCAGTGAAGTAAACTATGGAAAAAATATTTTAGAGGGTGGAATGCTCTTATATTATAAAGCTTCAGAAGAACCAATCGCTGTAGATGGAGTATTAAAACTACCTGATATGAGTGGGAATGGAAATCATGGCGAAATGGTTAACTTTCAATCGAATATGAGAAATGAAGGTGGAAAGATTACATTTGATGGAGTCAATAACTATGTTAAAGCTCCTAATGTTTTAAATGGTCGTTCTACTTTTACTATCGAATTATTCTATTTACCTAAAAAACAAGGTACAACACAATATTATTTTGGAATTGCTCCAAATCAATTTGGATTATCTACTTCAAATGGTAGTACACATGCTTTCTATTATAATACTTCTAAAAATGTTTCTATTGATAATGCAGGACATGGTGTGAATCAATTAACTTATGTTGCTTATGTAATAGAAGGAAATAAGTTAACAGCATATCTAGATGGAGATAAAGTAAAAAGTGTTACTTTAAGTGGAGGAATGAATGTATCAGGTGCTAACCTAGGATTAGGTGGTACTGGTACAGGTGCTTCTCTTGCTCAAATGGATTGTTATTCTTTCCGTGTTTATAATTATGCGTTAAATGATGATGAGATTTATCACAACTATCGTATCGATTATCATGAACTCACAAGAGGATAATATTAAGAAATGTTTGTAAAACAAGAAAATTGTGATATACTATAACTAGTTTTTTATAAATGCCAGGAAGAAGAGGAGTATAATATCAATTCTTTGAGAGAGACTCTATGGTTGGTGGAAATAGAGAAGAATGATATTAGAAGGTAGCTTTGGAGCATTTTATTTGAATCATAAGTAGAATAAAACGTATATCCGCGTTAAGGATTCAAGATAGTTTTTTCTATGAATTAAGGTGGTACCACGTTCTTTCACGTCCTTATATGAGGGCGTTTTTTTTTGGAGGTGTTTATGGAACAAGTCATACAATTATTTGAAAATTATGTTCAAAACTTTGATTTGACCAATCCTGATATCAAGAGAAAATACGATCATTCTTATCGGGTGATGGAATTATCTAATGAACTTGCCAATTCTATATATCTTTCAAAAAGAGATTGTGAATTAGCGATGCTGATTGGTTTATTACACGATATTGGGAGATTTGAACAATTAAAGAGAGTTCATTCTTATAATGACTTTCAATTTGAACATGCCGATTATGGCGCAACTTATTTACAAGATAGTTCATTTTTAGATCCGTTGTTACTTACAGAAGAAGAAAAAATGGTGATTGTGTCGGCAGTAAAATATCACAATAAGTATGAGCTTCCGAATCATTTAGAAGAAAGAACTGAATTATTTTGTAAATTGATTCGCGATGCTGATAAATTAGATATTTTTTCTTTAACACTCCAACTGCCAAAAAAAGATTTAGGAAGATTGAATCCTGAAATTAGAAAGGAGTTCTTTTTAGGAAAGTCATGTCATATTCATCCAGAAATGAGTTCTTATGACTATGTATTAGTTCGTTTAGGATTTCTTCACGATCTTTATTTTCTAAGAAGCTTTCAAATATTTTCAGAACGTCATTATTTAGATATTTACTTTAAAATATTAGGTGAAAAAGAAGAATTAAAAGAATATTTTGATTACAGTAGGAATTATTTAGAACAAAAATTAAAGGAGGAATAACAAGATGTTAGATACAAAATATAATCATTTAGAAGTAGAAAAAGGAAAATATCAAACATGGAAAGATAAAGGATACTTTACAAGTGGTGATTTATCCAAAAAACCATATGCGATTGTGATACCACCTCCAAATGTAACAGGAAAATTACATTTAGGTCATGCTTGGGATACAACATTGCAAGATATTTTAATCCGTTATAAGAGAATGGATGGTTATGATGCATTATGGCTTCCAGGAATGGATCATGCTGGTATTGCAACACAAGCTAAAGTAGATGCGAAATTACGTGAAGAGGGAATTAACCCTCGTAGTATGGACCGTGAAGTGTGGTTAGAACATGCTTGGAAGTGGAAAAAAGACTATGCGGAAAACATTCACGAACAATGGGCTAAATTAGGACTTAGTCTAGATTATACAAAAGAACGTTTTACGTTAGATGAAGGACTTAGTCATGCTGTTAAACATGTCTTTGTTACTTTATACAATAAAGGGTTAATTTATCGTGGAGAACGTATTATTAACTGGGATCCAAAAGCTATGACAGCTCTTTCTAACGAAGAAGTTATTTATAAAGATGTGGAAGGTGCTTTTTATCACATCAAATATATGATTGAAGATAGTGATGAATATTTAGAAGTCGCAACGACACGTCCTGAAACATTGTTTGGAGATACTGCTGTAGCAGTCAATCCTGATGATGAAAGATATAAGAAGTATATTGGTAAACATGTTGTACTGCCAATTGTCAATAAATTAATTCCAATTGTTGCCGATGAACATGCAGATATGGAATTTGGAACCGGAGTTGTTAAAATAACACCAGCTCATGACCCAAATGACTTCGAAGTTGGAAATCGTCATAATCTAGAACGTATTATCGTTATGAATCCAGATGCCACAATGAACGAACATGCTGGAAAATACTGTGGAATGGATCGTTTTGCTTGCCGTGAAGCACTTGTAAAAGATTTAGAAGAAGCAGGACTATTAATTTCTATTGAAAAAATGACTCACTCTGTTGGACATAGTGAAAGAACCGATGTTATGGTAGAACCATATTTATCAAAACAATGGTTTGTAAAAATGCGTCCACTTGCTGATGCGGTATTAAAAAATCAGAAAAATAAAGATACAAAAGTAAACTTTGTACCTGAGAGATTTGAAAAAATCATGAATCACTGGATGGAAATCACATACGATTGGTGTATCTCTCGTCAATTATGGTGGGGACACCGTATTCCAGCTTGGTATAAAGGAGACGAAGTTTACGTTGGATATGAAGCCCCAAAAGAAGAAGGATGGGTACAAGATCCCGATGTACTAGACACATGGTTCTCGAGTGCACTATGGCCATTTTCGACACTTGGATGGCCTGAGGATACCGATCTTTTAAAGAGATATTATCCAAATGATGTATTAGTGACAGGATATGATATTATTCCATTCTGGGTAAATCGTATGACATTCCAAGGATTAGAGTTTACTGGTCAAAGACCGTTTAAAGATTGTTTGATTCATGGATTGATTCGTGATAAAGAGGGAAGAAAGATGAGTAAATCCCTTGGAAATGGTGTCGATCCGATGGATGTGATTGAGAAGTATGGTGCTGATGCATTACGTTATTTCTTATCTACCGCAACTGCTCCTGGTATGGATTTACGTTATGATGAAGAGAAGGTTGCTTCCACTTGGAATTTTATTAATAAACTTTGGAATGCTTCTCGTTATGTATTAATGAATTTAGGGGAGTTTAAAGAAGAAAATCAAACAATGGATGGGTTGACTACTTCTGATAAATGGATTTTAACGAAGTTAGAACAAACAATCCAAACTGTTCGTAAACATATGGATCAATATGAATTCCATGTTGTAGGAACAGAACTATATCGTTTTATCTGGGACGATTTCTGTGATTGGTACATCGAACTTACGAAAGGTTCTATCAACAACACAACCAAAACAGTATTGGTAAAAGTTCTAACAAGTATTCTTAAGATGTTACACCCATTTATGCCATATGTAACAGAAGAAATTTATCAAATGCTTCCAATCCACGAAGAATCTATTATGATTAGTCATTATCCAGTATATGAAGAAGAATATGTATTTGAAAAAGAAACAAAAGATATGGAAGAAATGATTGATTTTATTACTCGTGTTAGAACTTATAAATTAGAACAAAAAGTACCAAAAGAAGCAGTTGTATATTACGTTGGAAAAGAAAAAGAATTAGTATTTAAACTATTAAAAGTTCAAAATGAAACAACAGAATTAACAAGTGATATGGAAAAGACAATGATTCATAGTAATTATGATCAGTATAAAATCGCATATCAATTTGATCAATCAAAAAATAAACAAGAATTAAAAGAAAAACTAGAAAAAGAGCTTTCTTCTTTAAATCAATCTATTGAAAGAAGAAAGAAATTACTTTCTAATCAAGGATATGTAAGTCATGCTCCAGAACAAATTGTAAATAAAGAGAGAGAAAACTTACAATTAGAAGAAAAAAGAAAAGCAGAAATCGAAGATAAGTTAGAAAACTTATAACAGAGTCATCTCTGTTTTTCTTTTACATAAAATAAGTTTATCTTATCATACTAATAAGGGTGAAATTTATGAATCATAAAACAATTTGGAAAGAAGGAATAAAACCATTATCCTTATCTCAAACAGAGAAGAAAGATGAGAAAGTAGATATTTTAATTATCGGTGGAGGAATTGCTGGAATGACAGCACTTTACCAGTTATCAAATGTTAAGAAAAATATTTTACTGATTGATAAAGGGAGAATTGGCTTTGGTGTAACAGCTAATACAACGGGGAAAATCACTTATTTACAAGATGAGATTTATGAGCAAATCGAAAAGATGTATGATTTTGAAACTGCTCGTAAATATTTAAAATCACAACAAGAAATGTGTCAGAAGATCAAAGAAATTGTGGAGACAGAGAAAATTGATTGTGATTTTATGGAAGTTGATTCCTATGTCTTTGGCAGTGATGAAAAACAAATTGAAAAAATAGAATATTTAGAAAACTTTTTAAAACGATGTGAAGTAGGGGTAGAAATATCAGATAAATTACCACTTTCTATTCCTTGTACACGTGCTTTAAAAGTGAAACATACAGCTGTTTTTCATCCTGTGAAATATATTTATGGACTTGCGAATATCGCTCTTTCTCGCGGAATGAGAATTTATGAAGAGACGAGTGCTTATGATATTGATCAAGATGGAGAGAATTATTATGTTCATACTTCTCATGGAGTGATTGAAGCAAAACAAGTACTTGTTTGTACTCATTATCCATTTTTTGTAAAACCAGCTTGGGTTCCATTAAAAACACATGTAGAAGCTTCTTATGTCGTGGCTTCTAATACGGATGAGATTCAACCTTTTTCTGCAATTACGATTACAAAACCAGTATGGTCTATCCGTTATCATCAGAATAAAGAAAAGTATCTCATTTTTGCTTCTGAAAGTGAAAAGATTACAAAATGTAAATCGGCCGATGAAAGTTATCAAGCAGTAGAAACACAATTTTCTAAATTATTTCCCTATCATATTGAATATTTCTGGGCAACACATGATGTAATGCCAAATGACTACCTACCATTGATTGGTCCAGTTTCTGATATGAATCACAATTTATTGATTGCAACTGGTTTTCAAAAATGGGGGATGACTAATGGAACGTTAGCTGGTATTCTTTTATCTGATTTGGTATTAGGAAAAGAAAATGAATATGCAGAGTTATTGAAACCATATCGTAATTATCCAGTGAAACGAGTTTTAAATACTGTAGTAGATAGTGCAGATATTTCTGTGGCGATGGTTCAATCAATGATACAAAAGCAGAGTGATAAGGTTAAAATTACATACCGTGATGGTAAACGAATTGGTATTTATACAGATGAAAAAGGAGTGGAACATTGTGTTCATACAGTATGTCCTCACATGAAATGTCACTTAATCTTTAATGAAAAAGAATGTACTTGGGATTGTCCTTGCCATGGTTCTCGTTTTGATATTGATGGAAATTTAATTGAAGGACCTAGTGTTTTTGATATTCATGAAAATAGTGATGTCAAAAAGAAGTAAAATGAAATGGAAAATATTGACTATAAATGTCGGTAATGGTATTATGTTAATGTAATAATAGGAGGAGGAAAGTATGAAAGAAAATAATAAAGGATTTACATTGATTGAATTATTAGCTGTTATCGTAATCTTAGCAGTAATCGCATTAATCGCAACTCCACTTATCATGGGAACAATTACAAAAGCTAAGAAAAATTCAGCAGTAGACTCTGCATATGGATATATGAAAGCAGTAGAACAAGCAATTGGTGAAGCACAAGTGGACGATCCAACCGGAGCATTTGATATCGCTAATCAAACTGTAAAAGTAAAAGATAATGGTAATAAAGTTACAGTTTCAAAAGGTGGATCAAATGTTGATATTGATGTAAACTATAAAGGTAGTGCTCCAAAAGATAATGATACACTTACATATGATGAAAATGGACGTGTAACAAATGGTACATTACATATTGGAGGATATACAGTTACAATTGCAAATGATAAAGCAACAGTAAATTAAGAAGTGTAAACTTCTTTTTTTATAAATAGGAGAAAATTATGAATCGAAAAGGATTTACATTAATTGAGCTTTTAGCAGTTATCGTAATATTAGCTGTTATTGCACTAATTGCCTCACCACTCATTATGGGAACAATTACAAAAGCTAAGAAGAATGCAGCTATCGATTCTGCATATGGATATATTCGTTCTATGGAAACGAGTATTGGTAAAATTCATGTGGAAGATGCTAGTAAAATTATGGAACAAGATGAAATAACTTTTACAGTTTCAGATAATGGTCAAAAACTTGTTACTGAAGGAGCATCAATGGAAGTGAATTATAAAGGAAGTAAACCAGAAGATGGTGGAACAATTACTTATGATAAAAATGGTCGTGTTGTTCGTGGAACACTAAAAATTAGTGGTTATACCGTAAAAATTACAAATGATAAAGCAACGATTGAAAACTGAAAAAAATTCAGTTTTTTTGTGTTATAATAAAAGTTACTGGAGGTGTGATATGGATTTACTCATCGGTAGTCATGTATCGTTTAAAAAAGATACACAATTATTAGGAAGTGCTATGGAAGCATACTCTTATGGAGAAAATACATTTATGTTTTATACTGGAGCTCCACAAAATACAAGTCGTAGTGAATTAGATGCTAATCTTACCAAACAAGCTTATGAATATATGGAACAACATGGTATTCATAAAGATCAAATTATTGTTCATGCCCCCTATATTATCAATCTAGCAAATCCAACGAATCAAGACTTTGCCATTCGTTTTTTAAAGCAGGAAATTGTGCGTTGTGAAGAACTCGGTATGACAAAGTTAGTATTACATCCAGGAAGTAGTGTAAAACTTTCCAGAGAAGAAGGCATTCAAAATATAATAGATGCTTTAAACCAAGTACTAACCAAAGAGCAAACCGTATCTATTTTATTAGAGACAATGGCGGGAAAAGGAACTGAATTGGGAATTACTTTTGAAGAGATTAAACAGATAATAGATGGGGTTACATACAATGAACATTTATTAGTATGTTTAGATACATGTCATATCAATGATGCTGGATATGATCTTTCTCATTTTGATGAAGTATTAGAAGAATTTGATCGTGTCATTGGACTAGAACGTTTAGGATGTATCCATGTCAACGATAGTAAAAATGAACGTGGAGCACATAAAGATCGTCATGCCAATATCGGTTATGGAACAATTGGGTTTGAACAATTATTACATGTTATTTATCACGAAAAATTAAAAGAAGTTCCTAAAATTTTAGAAACTCCTTATGTAGGATTAACATGGGAAGATAAAAAAAGATTATATCCACCATATCGTTTTGAAATTGAAATGATTTTAAAGAAACAGTTTAATCCGAATTTATTAACAGATATTGTGTCATACTATAAAAAAGACTGATATTTTTGTTTTGCTTCTTGAAATTCTTTCTTCGCAATTTGAATAATCTCTGGTCTGACATATTTACTTGCTTCTTGAAACAATGGCTCTGGATTATGATAGAGAAAAGTTTCCCAATTCTGTTTTACAAAATTTGTTAAATAAATGACTTCTTGTTCTGTCAATGTGACATGTTTCGAACTTGCAAATTGTTTTACTTGAATTGGGGTTAAATTCGATATATAATTTTTAATGAGAGCTCGATACATTTCTTCACCTCACTCTAATATATGACGTTTTTTTTGAATAATGTCTTTCATTTCTTAGTAAAATAAACTGGGAGGTGAGAAATGTATCAGAAAAAAGAGCTTTCTTATTCCTTAGATGCGTTAGAACCGTGGATGAGTAAACTGACTTTATATTATCAAAATAAATTTTATTTAAGAGCAGTTCATAAATTGAATCAATTATTATTAGTAGATCGTCCCTTAGAACAAGTTGTTCAGAAAATTGATGATTATCCATTGGAAAAACGTGGTGATATTTTGTTTTTAAGTGGACGTATATTAAACCATGAACTTTACTTTGATAGTATGAGTCCCAAAAGAAAGAATCAACCAGTAGGGAAGCTTAAACAAGCAATCAATCAACAATATGGTAGTTATTCACAGTTTTTAAAAGAGTTTAAGAAAGTATCTCACACTTTAGTGGGAAGTGGATATACCTTTGTTGTCGTAGATAAAAATAATCGTTTAAATATTATCAATATGCCAAATGAAGAAACACCATACTTATATGGATTTACTCCGATTATGGCACTAGATTTATGGGAACATAGTTATTTTTTAACTTATCAAGATAGAATCGATGAATATATAGATGCTTTTTTCGAGGTGATAGATTATGAAAAGATAAATAAAAGATATGAGAAAATTATTTTATAGACCTATTAATAGACGTATTTATGATGTCGTATCTTCTAGAAAAGATATTAGTGAAACCATCGAAAAAAGATATAATATATTATTGATTCTCATTGTATTAGTATTACTTGTTGTTATTGCTACACTATTTTATGTACAAATCGTTCAAAATGAAGTATACCAAGAAAAAGTCGCAACTTTAAACCAAAATATTATCGAAGGAACAAGTGCTCCTCGTGGACGTATTTATGATCGTAATCATCGTTTAATTGTCGATAATACTCCGACTAAAATTATTTATTATAAAAGAAAAAGTGGAACGTCGACTAAAGAAGAATTAAATATTGCTTATAAATTAGGAGAGTTAATTCAAGTAGATTATGCTCGATTATCTACTAAAATGTTAAAGACTTTTTATATGAAACAACATCCAAAAGAAGTAGATAAAAAGATTACGAAAAAAGAATGGCAGAAGTTAGAAGAAAGAAAACTAACTGATGATGATATTGAAGATATGAAATATGAACGTATTACGGATGAAGAGTTAGCTACTTATACGGAAGTAGATAAAGAAGCTGCTTATATTTATTATTTAATGAATAATGGATATTCTTATGCTGAAAAGACGATTAAGAAAGAAAATATTACTGATGAGGAATATGCATTAGTGAGTGAAAATTTAAAAAATTTACCAGGGATAGGAACGCGTTTAGATTGGGATAGAAGTTATCCATATGGGGATGTATTCCGTTCTATTTTAGGAAATGTGTCTACTACGGAAACAGGAATTCCTCTAGAATTAAAAGATTATTATTTAAATAAAGGTTACAGTTTAAATGATCGTGTTGGGTTAAGCTATTTAGAGTATCAATATGAAGATATTTTAAAAGGGGAGAAGAATTTATACCAAGTGAATGCAAATGGTGAAAATACCCTTTATAAAGCCGGAAAACGAGGCAATGATATCGTTTTAACAATCGATATTGAATTACAAAAAGCTGTGGAAGAAATATTAACAGCAGAAGTATTAAAAACGAAAACAGAACCAAATACAGATTATTACAATCGTTCCTTTGTATTAATTACAGACCCAAAAACAGGTGAAGTACTAGCAATGGCTGGAAAACAAGCTATTCAAAAAGAAGATGGAAGTTATGAAGTTGTTGATTATACACCAGGTATTTTAACATCTCCTGTTGTTATGGGATCTGTTGTAAAAGGTGCCAGTCAAATTGTCGGTTATAATACCGGTGCTTTAAAAGTAGGAGAAACAAGATATGATACTTGTATTAAAGTAGCTGCAACTCCAATTAAATGTTCATGGCGATATATGGGAAAACTAAATGATATTACTGCTTTAAAATATTCATCTAATACATATCAATTTTATACAGCAATTAAAGTGGGACACGGAAATTATCAATATAATAAACCACTCAGTGTCGATCCAGAAGCATTTAATATATATCGTAATACATTTGCTGAGTTTGGATTAGGAGTTAAAACAGGAATTGATTTACCAGTAGAAAGTTTAGGATATAAAGGTACAAGTACTTTAGCTGGACACTTATTCGATTTCTCAATTGGTCAATACGATACTTATACACCAATTCAATTAGCACAATATATCGGTACTATTGCTAACAACGGAGCTCGTATGCAACCGTATTTATTAAAAGAAATTTATCAACCGACAAAAAATGGATTAACGAAAAAGACTAGTGAAACTTCACCAAAGAAATTAAATCAAGTAAATACAACGCAAGAATACTTAGATCGTGTCAAACTAGGGTTCCAAGAAGTTATGAAAACAGGTGGTACAGGAACTGGATATATTAATTTAGATTATAAACCAGCTGGAAAAACAGGTACGAGTGAAAGCTTTGTCGATAGTGATGGAGATGGTGCAATCGATAAAGAAACAGTTACCAATACATTTGCAGGATATGCTCCATATGATAATCCAAAAGTCGCATTTACCGTAATTTCTCCAGATATTTATTATCAAAAAGGTTGGAGTACTTACCAATCAACAGTCAACAAAAGAATTACAACTGCAATTACAAATAAATATTTTGAATTATACCCGAATTAATTTTGACATTTTAAAACTTTCTGATACAATAGATGACTATCAGGAGGTTTTATTATGATTCAGATTTCCATGCAAGATGTAATTCAAATGTTACAAAAAGGAGATACTTCTATTCCTGTAGGAAAATTATCTCTTGTTCAAAAATATGGTATGATTGAATATGCATTTGCCAATCAACCTGAGTTATTACCTCGTATTATGCACATATTAACGATGCATGCTATGAGTCCGAAAGAGAAAAAACAATATATCAATTATTTCTTTTTAACCTTAAAACAACAACGACAACTATTTCCAATTGAGATGCTTACATATCAAAATATGTCTTATTGTTTTGAAGAAGAAGATATCAAAAAACTATTTCAAATCTTAAAAGATCGACTTGGAAATCGTATATTTACTTATGATCAATTATTAACAATTGTCGAAATGACCATTTTACCAAAGTATGTCAAAGGACTTCATCCAAAAAAGGATTTTTACCATACACAAGCATTACAAGTTCAAAAACAAATCTATCGTCAAATTCAACATGAAATGAATTTAGCTTTACTAGATCATAAGAAGTTATTATTATATATACAGACGTTACCACATCAATATTCAAATTATTTAAATCAAGTAAAAGACTATCAAAAAACTTTAAAAAAGTAGAAACACTTGTCGGAATCTATTTTATTTGTTATAATAGGTAAGATGTTTGGAAAAGGAGGGAAATGTATGGCCAATAAAAAAGGTGAAAACAGAAGATTAGTAGACTTTAAATGTACTGTTTGTGAAAAACATAGAGTTCGTAAAGAAAAAAATGTAAAAAATACTCCAGAACGTATGGAATTAAGTATGTACTGCCCAGTATGTAAAAAACACACACCACATAAAGAATCAAAATAAGGTTATACAATCCCTTATTTTTTTGAAGAGAGGAGGATATTATGTTCGAAATTAACGATATTAAAAATGGAATCACTTTTATTTATGAAGGAAACATTTTCCAAGTATTAGAATTCTTACATGTAAAACCAGGAAAGGGGCCAGCTTTTTTAAGAGCTAAATTAAAAAATTTAAGAACTGGAGCAACAATTGAAAAAACATTCAATACCAATATTAAATTAGAAAAAGCTATGATTGAAAAACAAAACGTTCAATTCTTATATAAAGATGGAGATAATTATGTATTCATGAATATGGAAACATATGAACAAATTGAACTTTCAAGCGATCAAATTGGTGAGAATGCAAAATATTTAAAAGATGGATTAGATGTAGAATTAAGTTTTTATAAAGGAGAATTATTAGGAGTAATTTTACCTGAAAAAATTGAAATGGAAGTAATTCATACAGAACCTGCAGTAAAAGGTAATACAACAAACAATGCAACAAAAGATGCAGAATTAGAAACAGGTTTAACTGTTCGTGTTCCACTATTCATCGAACAAGGAGAACACATTATTGTAAATACTCGTGATGGAAAATACGATTCTAGAGCATAAGATACGAAAGTATCTTTTTGTATTAAAAAAACTTGACAAACATATGATTTATTAGTATAATACACTATGTAATTTGAAAAAGGAAAGCAGAAGATCCACTTCTCACCCGATTGCACAAAGCTTTGGGTTTATGCCAAAATAATAATAATATATTTGGATTTCAGTGGATACTTTTGCGTATCCACTTTTTTTGGAGGTGTCTATTATCGCTAGTAGAGAAAGAGATTTGTTTATCAATGAACAAATACGAGCAAGAGAAGTAATGGTGATTGGTCCAAATGGAGAACAATTAGGTATTAAACCAATTAAAGATGCATTAACACTTGCAAATTATGCTGGATTTGATTTAGTATTAATGAATTCAAATGCCCAACCACCAGTTTGTAAAATTATGGACTATAATAAATTTAAATATGAAAACAAAAAGAAACAAAAAGAAAATATGAAACGTCAAAGAGAAGCAAATTTAGATGTAAAGGAATATCGTCTTTCTGTTTCAATTGATATTCATGACTTTAATACACGTGTTCGTAATGCGAAAAAGTATTTAGAAAAAGGACATAAAGTAAAAGCTAATATTCGTTTCCGTGGGAGAGAAATGGCTCATACCCATTTAGGAAAAGATGTATTACTTCGTTTTGCAAAAGAATTAGAGGATGTAGCAGTGATTGAATCTATGCCAACATTAGATGGAAAATTCATGAATATGTTACTAGCTCCAAAAAAAGAAAAATAAGGAGGATTAGGTTATGGCAAAGAAAATTAAAAAGAAAACTCATAAAGGAATTGCAAAAGCTTTAAAAATTAGACCTGGTGGAACAATTAAAATCGGTAAAGGTGGTTCACGTCACAATACTGGTAAAAAAAGTTCTAAATTCAATAGAGATAGACGTAAAGGTCAAAGCTTAAGTAAATCAGATTATAACAGAATTAAAAAAGTAATTAAGTAATAAAGAGAAGGAGGATATATTATGGCAAGAGTAAAAGGTGGTACGATTAGTCGTGCACGTCATAAAAAAGTAATGAAACAAGCCAAAGGATATTTTGGTAGTAAACACAGATTATATCGTTCAGCAAACGAGCAAGTTATGCATTCATTAAAATATGCATATAGAGATAGAAGACAAAAGAAAAGAGATTTCAGAAAGTTATGGATTACACGTATTAATGCAGCATGCCGTATGAATAATATTAGTTATTCTAAATTCATTAATGGTTTAAACATTGCTGGTGTTACTGTAAACCGTAAAATGTTAAGTGAAATTGCAATTGATAATCCACAAGCATTTACAAACTTAGTAGAAGTTGCTAAAGCTGCTTTAGAAGGAGATACAAAAGCAATTGCAAAAGCTTCTAAACCAGTAAAAGCTGAAACAAAAAAAGAAGAAAAGAAAGAAACAAAAAAAGAAACAAAAACAACAAAGAAAGAAGAAACACAAGATCTATCAAAAATGACAGTTGCTGAATTAAAGAAATTAGCAAAAGATAAAAATGTTGAAGGATATTCAACAATGAAAAAAGCTGAATTAATTGATGCATTAAAATAATGCATCTTTTTTTCTCCCATTATTTATGCTATGATAATATTGAGAGTGATAAATATGAGAGAACAATTAGACTTGATTGTAAAAGAAATCGTAGAAGGAGCTCAAGATGGTTTACTTCCAACGACATTTGGAGGTATTCATGTACAGTTTAGTACAAATATAGAAGGAAAAGTTATTTTTCAAAGTGATAGCGCATATACTTTAACGATCGATCACTATACATCCTTTTTAGACTCCTTAGAATCCTATATAACAACCTTAATTGAAAGTAATCATAAATGGTTAGATGTTCCTAGTAAAATTGCTACCAATACAATTACTAGAGATGCAATTAGAGACTATGTTTCTTGTTTATTCTTATATATGACACCATGGGACTTTCAACACCCAAAAGAATTTGTAGATAGATATCGTGAATTTCTAAAAGATCAGACATGGGTAGAACCACAAGAATATGAATTCTCATCATTTGATTGTAAATTACAAATTCATCGTGAAGAACAAGACTATGGTCAAGAAACACCCTATGCTTTAATTCCTACATTAGTAAAAGAAATAAATGGTCAAACATGTAAATATGTCTTACCATATTTACGTTATGGTATGACCCATGACAATGGTGAAACACAGTGTTATTTATATGCTATACAAGACCATAAACAAGTTTTCTCTTCTCCAGAAGAAGAAAAGTTTCAGAAAAAAATCCGTCGTAAACTGTATCAACTCAGTGCAGGATTACCAGAAGAATATGCTGATACAGTAAATTCTTTTGCCTTCTCTGAAAATGTATTACTAGCAGAACTAGAAAAAATGGGAGTATCTCAATTGATTGTCGCAAAATCACAACCATTAAAACTCATGGTAAAAGAAAACGTCTTTGCAAAACAACAAATTCCCGAAGGAATGTCTAAAAGTAAATTACAAGCTATGGGATATGTATTCGATGTCGATCGTATCATCGAAAATGTAACAACGAAATTCTTATTAACTGCAAAACGTTGTAGTGTACAAAATCAAAATTATGATTATATAGATGTCAATGAAGGATATGTAATTTTAAACAATCGTTATTTAGATCAAGAAATAGATAATGATTGTATTCGTGATATTCACAACACGATTACCGAGAATCATGAAAAACAACATAGATAGGAGTATATATGCAAAAATTATATATAGATTTTGACGGTGTTATTTTAGATACAATTCCTATTATTTATAAACGTTTAGAAAAAGAAAATATCGATGTCACAGAAGAAGATGCATTGATTCAATTCTATGAACATTTAGAATGGAAATCATTGATAGAAGAAGCACCACAAATTCATCATTCAATACGAGCAATCCAAAAGATTATCGCTTCTAAACAGTTTGATGTAGCCATTTTAACACATGTAAATTCACAAAGTGAAATCTTAGAAAAAGTGGCTTATTTAAAAAGAGAATTACCAGGTATTACCATTATCTCAGTTCCGAAACAACTACGTAAAACAGATATGGTAAATCCCAAAGGAGCCATTTTAATTGATGACTTTACAGGTAATTTAATTGATTGGAACCAACAAGGTGGAATTGCTATTAAATTTTCTTTAATTCCCAAAGATCGTGGATTTCCAGTTATTGATCGATTAGATATGATTTTAAATATGACTCATATCATTCATAAATAGAAAAGGTGGCAGTATGAACCAAGTCTATAATCCAAGTTTAAAAATTCAAAAATTAAAACTACTAAAAGAAAATCACATGATTGAACCAACCATGTTATTAGATCATGATGGCAAACCATTTAAAATGTTAGCTATGACACAAGAAGCAGAAATATCACCATATTTACCAGGTTATATATTAACCCATGATGGAGTTATTCTTCCGATTGTAAATGGTGATACACATGCGATAGCAGTAGATAAATATGTTGAAAAATATTTTCATAGAAAAAGAAGAAAGAGTGAATTTTATTTAGATTTGTTATTTAAAACAGATGCAGTCATGTATATTGGTGGACGTATGTTAGAAGATGGAACCATTGATACAACCCAAAAAGAAGGTTATGTATTATTAAAAAAACCTCCATACCTATATTCAGAACAATTGTTAAACGCTTTACAAAGATTAGAAAATGGTATTTGTGAACATCATATGACACTAAATTATTTGGGTTCAGGAACATCCGTTTATGAATCTCCATTTGGAACTGACTTTTCCAATCATAAAACGAAATAAAAGGAGCTAGTTCTAGTGATACAATATAACGAATTTGTTTCAATTCATGGAAACTCATTTTATATGGAAGAAGATGTAATTGATAGAAAATACTGTTCCATTCGTGAAATTGGTTATTTAATCGTACCAGATGGTAGATTAATTGTCATATCACAAGGAAAACATCATGGAGAAGTATTTTTAGAATATTTATCTAAATATTTAGAACAAAGTATAGACGATATTAGAAAAGAACATCAAATCTATTCTGACAATGGTCTATGTTTTTTATCCCTATTAGAACAATATCAATTAATCCCATATTTTGGTATCGGATTAAATCCTATCTCACCAATTTATAAACAGTGTGTATGTGAACAAAGTTCAATGTATGAGATGAGTGGAATTTTACACATTCCAAAAACATTAGAAGAAATTACAAAAGAACAATTATTAACCAATCAATCTTTACTCACAACAAATCTTGATTTTAGAGGAAAAGAAAAATATCCAATGTATATTGGTAATACTGATCTTCCTCACATAACTTATAATAGTATTGAATTTTTAGAAGTCATGGAGCAATTATTACAAGAAAAGAAATTACAAAAATAATCTCATAATGATATATGAGTATGGACACTTAGTTTAGGCTAGGTGTTTTTTGTTGTAAGAAAAATGAAAATACGTTAAAATGTAAACAGTAGGAGACTAGGTGACTAACTATTAAAAGTCAATAGTATTTTAATAGTTTGTTATAAAATGGAAAAAATCCCATGCCAAAAAGATTTCACATAGTGAAATTTTTGAAAAATTAATATTAAATTAATTATTTCAATAAAGACGGATTAAAATTAGTGTTGTTTTTCTCAAGAGAGTAAATTACTCTGATTAGTTTTTTAGAAACATGAGATAAAGCAACTCTATGACATTTACCTTCGGAACGTTTCTTGAGGTAATAGTCATAAAATGTAGGTGAATATCTTAAAATAGACATTGAAATATTCATGATGGAATATCGAAGATGTCCAGAGCCATGTTTTACCATTTTGCCATTCGTATGTAATGTTCCTGATTGGATAATACTTGGTTCTAAACCAGCAAAAGCTAGCATTTTACTTGGAGAAGAAAAATTATTAATATCTCCATATTCAGATAAAATCGTAGCAGCAGATATTTCACCCATCCCAGGAATGGATAACATTCTAGGATTAAGTTCTTTGATAATTGTTGAAATTCGTTTATCTATTGGATCAATTTTATTATTAAACATGTAGATAAGAGAAACATAGCTAGAAATTAGTAAATCAGTATTGTCATCATAATGACCAACAGTATTCTTGGCAAGAGTTTTCAATTTAACAAATTTAGAATAAGTAAACTTACCATGAGAAATTTTTCTTAAAGAATCATAATCTTTCATGATTGATATGTGTTTTGGGTTTTTATATTTATTTAAAATATAAAGTAAAGTCTCCGAAATTTTATTATTAAAGAAAGTTTTTAACTCAGGAAAAGCTTTATCTAATTCGTTGGTTAATAGGACTTGAAACTTGCTTTTTTCTTTTATTAATTGTTCTCTAGATCTACAAAGTGATTTTAAAGTATAAATGTGATATAATAAATCTGAATTTGGTTTATATGGAACTGACATAAGATAATTCGCAATAGTAATACTATCAGCTTTATCTGTCTTAGTTCTTCTTAAGCTACGAGCTTTTAAAAACTGGTGTACGATAAGTGGATTCATTTTCATAAATGAATAACCATGACTGGATAAAAACAGTTCCAAATTCAAAGAGTAATGACCAGTTGCTTCACAAGCAATATGGACATTGGATTTATTATAGGGTTTCAATTGGTCCAATAAAAATTGAAATCCTTTTTTGTTGTTTTCAAACGAACCATTTTCAACAATTACTTCACCTGTATTTGAGATAATACAGAAATCGTGTTTGTACTTTGATATATCAATACCAACATAATATATCATGAATAAGCACCTCCTTAATTAGTTTTTATGCACTGAAAAGTTTGCCACAGGATTTCTAATCATGTAATCACGTAATTTAATAAAACATCGATTAGTAAAAAACTAACGTGTTAACTAACTAATTAACAATTCAATTAAAAATCTGTGGTTTGAGTCACCTAGAACCAGTCCACAAAGTGGCTGTAAAGATATAGAAACAAATCCACAGTGCGATTCTTATTATATATCTAAACATATAATAAGAAAATATAAATAGAAAGGGATCAATCAATAAGAAATTAATTAATATTTCTATAAGATTGATTATACGTGATAGATATGAGAAAAATAAAGAGAAAACGTAATTACTCGACATATGTAATTGTCGCTTGTATTTGTGTCCTTTCTGCTATGGGAGCAGGGTATGGTGGTTTATTTCTTTACAGGGAAGCATATTATAATAATATGATTGGTTTCGCCCTGTAGTTTTCCTAAAATCCTCTATCCAAATTATGGGAGGAAATGGAACTAAAGAAAATCCGTATACGATAGTATAAAGATATAATTATGAAAACGTTTATGCAAAGGCATAAGCCTTCGTAAAAAAATCGCGAAAGCGATTTTTCTATTACAAAAGATAAAATTTAAATAAATTAGCACTCATTCTTGACGAGTGCTAATAAAAGTGCTATACTGTATCTGTAAGCTTAAAAAGCAAGTAGAAAGAGGGGGATAATATGAATGGACAAAATCCGTATGAAGAAAATTTGCAAAAGCCACTAGAAAAATATGGACGTGATATTGTTCAAGCTGTGAAAGATAATAAAATCGATCCAGTCATTGGACGTGATGAAGAGATTCGTAGTATTACCCGTATTTTATCTAGAAAAACAAAAAATAACCCTGTATTAATCGGGGAGCCAGGTGTTGGTAAAACAGCAATCGTTGAAGGACTTGCAGAACGTATTGTCAAAGGGGATGTTCCTGATAGTTTAAAAAATAAAACGATTTGGGAATTAGACCTTGGTGCTTTAATTGCTGGAGCTAAATACCGTGGTGAATTTGAGGAACGTTTAAAAGCAGTATTAAAAGAGATTAAAGATTCTGATGGTTCTATTATTTTATTTATTGATGAGATTCATATGATTGTAGGAGCTGGTGCTTTGGAAGGAGCTATGGATGCTGGTAATATGTTAAAGCCAATGTTAGCACGTGGTGAAATTCATTGTATTGGTGCAACAACATTAAATGAATATCGTAAGTATATTGAAAAAGATGGAGCCTTAGAAAGACGTTTTCAAAAAGTTCAAGTGAGTGAACCAACAGTGATGGATACATTAACCATTCTTCGTGGTTTAAAACAACGTTTTGAAGTATATCATGGTGTTACGATTAAAGATAATGCTTTAGTTGCAGCAGCAACATTATCGGATCGTTATATCACGGATCGTTTTCTACCTGATAAAGCAATTGATTTAGTGGATGAAGCTTGTGCAACGATTAAAGTACAGATTGATTCAGTGCCAATTCCACTTGATAAATTAACACGTGAGATTATGCAATTAGAAATTGAATTACAGAGTTTGAAAAAAGAAAAAGATGAGCTTAGTAAAGAACGTGTTGCGAAAATCAAAGAGAAAATTGCTAACCTAAAAGAAAAAGAAGCAAAATTACGTGCTGATTGGGAAAGTGAAAAGAAAATCAACGAAGAAATTCGTTCTACAAAAGATAAATTACAACGTGCTCGTTTTGATTTAGAACAAGCAGAAAATCGTTATGATTTAGAAACTGCTGCAAGACTTCGTCATGGAGAAATTCCTAAGTTAGAACAACAATTAGAAGAATTACATAAGAAAGATGAATCTTCTATTTTAAGTGATATTGTTCGTGATGAAGATATTGCTGCCATTATTTCAAAATGGACAAATATTCCAGTTCAAAAACTAGTGGGTGGAGAAAAAGAAAAACTGTTACATTTAGAAGAGAATATGAAGAAACGTGTCAAAGGACAAGATGAAGCGATTAAACTAGTCAGTGAAGCGATTATTCGTGCTCGTGCTGGAATTAAAGATCCAAAACGTCCAATTGGTTCATTTATTTTCTTAGGTCCTACTGGTGTGGGTAAAACAGAAGTAGCTCGTACTCTTGCTTATGAATTATTTGACGATGAAAGACATATGATTCGTATTGATATGAGTGAGTATATGGAATCACATTCTGTCTCTCGTTTAGTAGGTGCTCCTCCAGGATATGTAGGATATGATGAAGGTGGTCAATTAACAGAAGCAGTTAGAAGAAATCCATATAGTATTGTATTATTTGATGAGATTGAAAAAGCACATCGTGATGTCTTTAATATCTTATTACAAATATTAGATGATGGACGTATTACAGATTCTCAAGGACGTACTGTAGACTTTAAAAATACCATTATCATTATGACTTCTAATCTTGGTAGTGAATATATTTTGGAAAATCATGAAAATGCCAATGAAATGGTTATGAGTGAATTAAGACATACATTTAAACCAGAGTTCTTAAATCGTATCGATGAAATTATTATGTTTAAATCACTTTCTAAAGAAGTAGTTTATGAAGTATTAGATAAGATTATCAAAGAGATTGAAATGAGACTTTCTGATAAGAAAATTACATTAAAATTGACAGAAAGTGCAAAAAAATATATCATCGATCATTCTTATGATGAGAACTATGGAGCTAGACCAATTAAACGTTATGTGACTCGTAATTTAGAAACTGTTTTAGCAAACGCTATCATTGAAGATAAAATAAAATTTGGTAGTCAAGTAACAGTCGATGTAAAAAATGATCAATTCATTTTAGAGTAAGATTTCTTACTCTTTTTTTGTTGAAAAATGTTTATTTGATGTGATAAAATAAGGATATGAACGGGGGAAGTAGTTCCATGGAAAAATATATACCAGATGTTTATCAAAAAAGCATTTATACAATAGATTATCACAAACTAAAAGATAGTGGGATCCGCTTTCTTTTATTTGATTTAGACAATACATTATCTCCAGTTGGAGAAGATAGTCCTACTGATAAGTTACAGAAATTTATCACAGAATTAAAACAAGAATTTGAAATTCTTATCTTCTCTAATAGTCCTCGTAAGAGAGTCATGCCTTTTGCCGAAACACTAGATTTAGAAGCAGTTTATTTTGCTTGTAAACCAATGCGTTCTAAATTTGATATGGTTATGCGTGAATATAAATTACAAGAGAATGAAGTAGCTATTATTGGGGATCAGATATTAACAGATGTAGTGGGAGGAAACAAAGTTGGAATTACAACAGTCTTAGTAAATCCAATCAGTACAAAAGATGGTATTTTTACGAAATGGAATCGTCATAAAGAAGATAAAATCATTAAGAAATTAAGAGATCGTGGATTATTTACGAAAGGAAAATATTATGACTAAAACATGTATTGGTTGTGGTTCCATTCTACAAAATAAAGATTCTAATCAAGTAGGATATGTTTCTGACTTAGAAAAAGATCTATGTGAAAGATGCTTTAAAATTCGTCATTATAATCAATATCAAACAGTAGAGAAAACCAATCAAGATTATATTCCTATTTTAAAACAAATCGCCAGTACGAATGATCTTGTTTTATTAGTTGTAGATTTATGGAATATGAGTCCAAAGATTCAAGAAATTTTATCTTATTTTCAAGATCATGTATTACTTGTTATGACGAAGAGAGATTTATTACCAAGAAGTCTTTATGAACAGAGATTGTTAGATTACATGAATCATGAATCATTTGTAGATAAAATTATGATTAGTAGTCAAAAGAATTATCAATTTGATTTACTTTATGAGAAAATAAAACAGTATCAAACAAGTAATCAAGTTTATGTTGTTGGATTAACAAATGCTGGTAAATCAACCATGTTAAATCAAATGATTAAAAATTATACGAATTTAGAAACAACGATTACAACATCGATGCAACCAAGTACAACATTAGGGATGATTGAAATACCAATTGATGAGACATTAACATTAATCGATACTCCTGGTATTTTAGATGAAGGAAACTTCTTGAATGTTGTTTCTCCTAAGATGATGAAAAAGATGATACCAAAAAAAGAAATAAAACCAATTTCTTATCAGATAAAAGGTAAACAATCTATTTGGATTGAAGATATTTGTTCGTTGGATGTAACGGATAATGATGTTGTATTCTATGTTGCAAACACGCTAAAGATGGAACGTTTTTATAAAGAAAAAGATACATCTCATTTGGTTTCTCATACATTTACATTAGAGGGAAAACAAGATATCGTAATTCCTGGTTTAGGCTTTATAAAAGTAGTGAAACCAGGAGATATTACAATCCATGTACCAGAACAAGTAAATGTATTTATTCGAAATAGTTTTATTTAATTTATAAAAAGCATGAACGAAAGGTTCAATGTCAAGTAGTGTTGGTGAAACCAAAAACAAATGATAAATGAACTGGTTAAGAGGACTAAATCTAGTTCTCTTT
>ENA-ORMR01000999-ORMR01000999.1-human-gut-metagenome-genome-assembly--contig:-NODE-999-length-24000-cov-3.778618_pt1 | contig 24000 bp, 23 predicted proteins | sample MGYA00242107_ERZ509003 | MGnify/ENA primary metagenome ERZ509003 (study PRJEB26280, sample SAMEA2338699) | human gut metagenome | biome: human gut; feature: human-associated habitat; material: faeces... | reverse complement strand
GTTGATGTGTCAGGGAAGAGAGCGGTTAGAGACAACGATGAAAGACTACAAAAAGCGTTTGTCCGCAAAGCAGCTGTCTCCCAAAGAAGAAGCAGCGTATGGCGATATGAAAATTGTTCAGGAAATGTATGCCAGAGGCTATGAATTTATGCCGATTGATATATTTCAGGCAAAGGCGAAACATTTCCAAATTATTGACGGGAAACTTATGCCGGCATTAAATACAATTGATGGTATGGGGGATAAGGCGGCAGAAGGTGTTGTGGAAGCCGCAAAAGATGGCCCGTTTACTTCATGTGAAAACTTTAAAACCCGCAGTAAAGTCAGCGGAACGATTGTGGATAAGATGCGGGAGATGGGAATGCTCGGCGACCTCCCGCTCAGCGACCAGATGTCATTGTTAGATTTTATGTGATAACTATTCGTCCTTTTTCAACTTCCGTCCTTTGAGGATGGAGCGGATACCAAGGACGGTCAGCAAAACATAAAAAACGAGTGATATGAAAAATTCCCGGTCAAAGGTAAAGCCGGTTTTTGTGTATTTCTGTATATCAAAATACAGACAGATGCCCACACAGACAAAGCAGATGAGAGCACTGCGCGTGTAAGTGGCTGATTCGCGGTCGTTGGAAGAACGCATCGTATCCCTTCTTTCTTAAATATAATAAATGTAAGGCGGCTTTTGCCGCCTTTTTCTGTTTATATGCCGATATTTTATCCTTTGCCTTGCCGATATTTTCCCTTGTTTCCTTGACCGCCTTTTGCCCTTGTTTGTTAAATTGGTGGATACCCTCGTCCTTGATACGGTCAGCTCCATAGGAAAGCCTGTCGGCGGCATATTCCGTAGCAGAGTTTTCATCAGCATAGCAGCCTTGTTCCGCCTTATCCTTTGTTTTTGCATAAGCGGACTTCATACGCTCGGTAGCAATGGCGGCTTTGTCTATGGTCTTTATCGTGCCTTTGACCGCATCTCTGGTTTTTATATCAGCCATTAAAAGCCTCCTTTCCTTGAAGCGGTACAGATATTAGGCAACCTTTTTTGCCACTACAACAAGTCTGCCGTTTTGTGCGGAGTATTCGCAGGTAGAAAGCGTGATAAGCCTGTCGCCGTATTCTGCGGTCACGCCTGTATCATATAAGGCAAGCTCCTTGCATTTGGCGATATAGGCGTTAAATTCCTCCTCATTCTCCGCATCCACAAAGTCATAGTAGCGGTAGCCCTCCGCACTGTACGCCACGGTCTTAAAAACGGCGACGATTTCATACTCGCCCTGCTCGGTCAATGTGTCAAACCGGATGGTCTTGTGTTCCTCATAGAAGCCCTTATCCTTGTAGTTCTCCAACGCCCCGAACATCTTTTGCCCTTTGATATGATGACCGTAGATAATCAGGTTGTCGCTTGTGAGGATGTCGCAGTTTTCTTGGATATACGGCACACCCAAATCGCTGTACTCCTTTTCAAAGCTGTGCTTCAGATAGAAGTTGGGGTTGTTCTTGCTCTGCATGACGGGATAGTTGATAGCTGTTCCGTCAATGGAAATCCAGCCAACCATGTCTTCATTCTGCAAGTACAATTCCTGATACTTGGCAAGCACATCCTCGCCCTCGCTGACGGGCGTATCTTCTGGTGTTTCTTCCTCCGCAGGGGCGTTCTCCACCACCTCTGCAAGACTGTCAAACACTTCTTCCTGCTCGTCCACCTGTGCATAGTGGGCATAGATATGATAGCCGCAGAAAGCCGCCGCCCCTAAAAGGCAGGCGGCGGCAATAATACAGATAACAGATTGATATTTTTTCAAATTCATAGGCTTGTTTTCCTTTCTTTCATTTGCCCTGTTTTCTGGGCATAACGGTATGCCCGCAGGGTATTTCATTTTTTGAGATTACGGTTTACCGTGTATGCTCGGTCTGTTTCTCCCGCATGGGTAAATCCCTGCAATACTCTGGATACCTGACCTTAATGCCCTCCATAAAGTACGGGGCGAACTCGCAGCAGAATAAATCCTCTGGCGTGAAGCTCTTTTCCCGCCCTTCCTCGGCGTAACCGTTCCAGAGGTTAAAGGCGAGGTGGCAGACCTTGACCGTGCCGCTTGTCTGCCAACCTCCGTGCATCCCCTCTGGGATAATCAAATCGTTTTTGAAATCAAACATCTGGCTGATATTCGCCCTCGTTTCCGAAGCGATACCCATCACATAGAAAAACGCCCTGTGGTAGCAGTCGTTTATCCTGCATTTCATCATATTTTCCAGAAAGAAATCCCGATGGGCTGTGCCGTTAAACCTTATATCCGCCATCGCTTACACCTCCCCAAACTTGGTCGTCATCAGCTTATACAGCCTTGTATCTTTCGGGAACTTATTGACAAACGGCACAAGGGAACTTCCGTACTTAATCAGCCCGCATCCGGCATCCGCATTGGTAATATAACTCATCTGTTCGTTGGAGATATTTAATAGCTCTGCCAGTTTCTGGCGGTCAGACGCTGCCTGATTTAACATCACGATATACTCACTGTTGGAAATCATCGTACTTGCAAGAACAGAATCTAACAAATTAAAACAGGCAATCTTCGCCTACTTATTTTAGAAGAATGAGGCGAAGTTTCACACGCCAGTTGGGAAATTGAAATTCCCCAACTCACTCCCCAACTTTTACCCAATTCCATGCATAAATAGCGGTAATTTTCGATAAGTCAAAATTTATTCCTCAACACTAAAAAAGGTCCACCGGACCTTTTTGTCGCATGCTTGGCAACGCAAAAAAACCTTGAATCATCCCATTTTCATAGGAAATTCAAGGTTTTTCGTTGATTTACATGATAATCATACGGTTCAAATTCTTATGCGAACTGTAAGATTATGCGTTCATCTGAGCTGCAACTTCAGCTGCAAAGTCTTCCTGTTTCTTTTCGATACGTTTCTTCTGAAGAGCTAAAGACTTATCTACAACTGCAAAAAATGATGCATTGCCGCCATCATTTACCTGAATGCCATATGCCTTCACACCACTCTGTCCATTCGCAAACCGACTCTGCATGGTTGCAAGCTGACTGGATGCATTGGCTATGATTCCCTCGTACTGTTTTCGGTAAGACTCATCTTCTGCCATCCGCCCAATCTTCTCTTCATCAATTAGAACCACCATTTTGTTGGCATTGGCATACTGTCCTGCATTGGCTTTTGCTGTCTCTTTCATATCCTTGGATACCAGAATGAAATCCATCGTGCTAAATTTCTTTTTCAGCTTCTCATAATACTCTTTCGCCTTATCCGAAAGCTTTGGCTCTCCAATGGTTTTTCCGGAGACTTTGCTGCTCTTTTCCGATTCCGTATAACCAGAAACGTTTTCTGCCACCTGATTTACTGCGTTTGTGTTCATAAAAATTCCTCCTTGAAAATATCTATAAGCAAATCCTTTTGCTTAAAACAATCTGTTCCATTCTTTATATCGGAAGAATCTCTCATTTTCTTAACCGGTTCCTATAGTGCAAAATAGCCTAAAACAATGGCTCCAAGAATAATCCGGTACCAGCCAAATACTTTAAAGTCATGTTTTTTAATATAATTCATATCAACACCTCGGTACTCTAATTATATACTAAAATATAGCAATAATCAATTTTAATTAACAAAATATCACTATATTATAATAATAAAGAATGAAAAAAATGAAAGAACATCTTTCATTTAATCAAGCAATTTTTTTAAATTATCGGTTACATCTTTAGGGTTAGCATTACCACGAGTCTCCTTCATTATAAGCCCCATAATAGCTTTTATTACCCTTTCGTTCCCAGCTTTGTAATCATTTACTAGCTTTTCATTCTCCTCAAGAACGTTTTTAATTATTTGAACAAGTTCTTCTTCACTCATACTCTTAACATCATGATCAGAAAGTACTTTTTCCACTGAACCATCAGTTTCCATAATATCATCTAAAATAGTTTTAAAAATCTTACTATTGATTTTTCCACTATCTAACTTATTAACAACATCAATAAATTTGTCATCAGTAAGATGCGTTTTATCAAGAGTTATCTCATACTTATTCAAATATGCTGCTATATCTCCAAGTAAAAGGTTACTAGCAATTACTAAGTTAATATTTTTATCTATATACTTATTTAAATAATCTGATAGAGGCATATTTTGAAGTATCTTTTTAGCATTTATTTCACTTATTCCACGGCTTAAATAAAATTCTTTTCTTTTATCATAAGACATAGGAAGTGATGCTCTAACTTTTTCAATAAATTCATCTGTAAGTTCTACAAAAGGAATATCAGGTTCTGGAAAATATCTATAATCGTTTCCAGTTTCCTTAACACGCATTAAAACAGTACTTGAAGTTTTATCATCAAATCTTCTAGTCTCTTCTTTTAAATTTTTTCCTTCTTCTAAAAGTCTAGATTGTCTTTTTTCCTCATATTCAATAGCAAGTCCAACATTACTTATTGAACCAATGTTTTTAACTTCTATTTTAGTTCCAAGTTTATCTGTCTTACTAACAGAAACATTACAGTCACATCTCATGCTTCCTTCTTCTATTTTACAATCTGAAACACCAGCATATAAAAGAAGTTCTCTAAGTTTTTCAAGATAAGCCATAGCATCTTCACTGCTATTCATTCCAAGATCTGTTACTATTTCTACAAGTGGAACTCCAGCACGGTTAAAATCAAGTAAAGACTTATTTTCAGTATGAATACTTTTACAAGTATCTTCTTCTATATGGATTTCTTCTATTTCTATTTTTCTTTTTTCCCATTCTTTTTCTGCTTTTGTTCTTTCTGATACTATTTCAATTTCTAATTGTGATAAAACTGTTAACATTCTAACAAAGAATTTTCCATTAGGAGAGGTAGAATAAGGACAATTTTCTATCAATTCTAATTTTTATTGATATAACAGCCATTTACGAATAATTGTAGAATATAAAATTTGAAAGGATTATTTGAAGATGGAAAAATATAATGAAAATTTAAAGAAAGAATTCTATGATGAGAGAAGTGGCTTATGGTATGAATTAAAAGGAGATTACTACTATCCTATGATAGCAGTTTCAAAACAAGAAAACGTTATTTTAGGCAAATATGGTAGAGCTAGACTAAATTATATTAAACAACATAAAAAATGTTTATACACAGAATTAATGATGACTGGTACACTAAATCAACATCTTGCTGAAATCGATAAAATAGCTAACCAAAGAGTAAATGAAATAATTAATAAACTAGCTAAAAAAGAGAATATTCCTATACATTATGATGGAAATATAAATCAACTAGACTGGGTTTGTTTAATGAATAATTATAAACATTGTTGTGCAGAAGAAATAATTTACTCTGAATTTATATATATATAAGCTTCAAAAGTGGATTAGTTTTTGTTTGCTAATCCACTTTTTTACTATAATATTAATAAAGTTTTCTATCTTTTAAATATATTTTTTATAAAATTAATAAACTTAGTAAAGAAACTTTCTTTGATTTCAACTAAACTAGTTCCTTTTTGATTTTCTTGTAATGTTTCCGTATTTTGTTGTTTGATTGTTGATTTCATAAACAGATTACTTGGGTTATATTCTTCATATTTTCGTATTTCTAATTTATGTTGATTCTGCTTTAATAGATTATTTAAAACTTCTTTTTGTCTATCTGTTGCAAAATAATCATTAAATAAAGTTACTAATATTGCATTAGCTTCTTTTGATATGTTTTGTTTTTCCAATTCTATATTAGGATCAATTTGAAAATTATAATTTTTATCCATATTTTCTTTATAATAATTTATTTTTTCTAATGGAATTTTATCATATTCTTCCTTTGGAAAATATTTAATAATTTCAATAACCTCTGTATAGGCTTTTTTATATGCATTAATCATCCTTTGATACCTCACTTACATTTTTATCATTTGCTCTTTCTAAGATTTTCATTCTTTCAATATTCTCTATTGCTATGCCTTGATTTATTGCATTTCTTACTGTGTCTTCAATAGATATTTTTTGGACTTCTTCTCCTTCATCAATTACTTTTTGTTGTGATTTATCTAATAGTGTTTGCAACAATTCAGACTCTTTATCTTGAATTTTAAGTATTTCCATTTTTTGTTCATCAGATAAATCTTTACTATCACTTAAAATTTGCAATTTATCTGGATTATTTTTTATCCATTCATCTAGAAATCCGATGGTTTCTGAAAATGTATTATTTCTATAAATTTGAAATTCATCTGGTTTTGTTCTATAGCTTAAAAATTCTTCATATTCTTTATCTAATACATTTTTTAATTTATCAAATGTACCTTCACCCATTTTCTCATCAATAGCAATTTTTAAATTTTCAAATCTTAATTTATCAATTTCTTGCTTATTAACTTCTCGTTCACCTTTTTGATCATTTGTTAATGCAATTGATGAAATTGCATCTCTACCAACAATAGCCTCTAATCTTGACATAATAGCAGTTTCTTTAGAATGTGATGTTGGTGATAACCTTAGTCCGTATTTATCAGAGGCTTCTCTAGCTAATCTTTCTGTTGTCCCCTCAACAAATACTCCTTGTCCAGGTATAAACACATGCATTGCCTCATGTGGAAATACATCAAGTATAAAATCCAAATCAATTTTCTCTGTTATCAAAAGTTCAGCAAAATAATCCAATTGATCTCTATTACTAGACACATAGCTTGTACCTGATAATTTTGTTGAAACTATATCTTTTCCAAATACTTGAGTTGCATGTATTTTTCCATCATCTAATGTTTGACCACTTAATCCAACTTTAGGTGAAGTCAACTTAGATTCTAATCCCTTTTGAAGACCAGAATAAACTTTTACTCCATCAGTATCACCTCTTGCATTTAATTCTGGTGATTTATTTATTTGTCCGTCTTTTGTCCTAGCTACATGAACAGAGATTTCTTGATTTGGTAACTCAAATCCATATTCAAAACAATATAATTTAACACATTTTTCTAATTCCAATTTTAGTATTTCTTTAATATCAATATTTATTTCACCATTTTCATCAAAAGTCTTAGTTTTATTTTTTTTCATTATTTCAATTATCTTTTTAAATCTTTCATTAATAATACCATTTTTATTTTTTACTTCATCACAGTTACTCATTAATATATTCCTCCATCTTACTATTTTTTCATTTAATTTGCAAGGAATGCTTACTAATATTCTATAAAAAAAATATGCAAATTATTTCTTCTTTTTTGATTTTTTATCTTCAATCAATTTTTCGTCATCTACATATTTATAATTTAATGCATTATTTTTTGAAATTGCTGATTTTTTAGTTTGTTTTTCATATGATTTTCTAGCATCATTTGCAACTTGTCCACCTCGTTTAGCAACATTCATATTTTCATTAAATCCTTGTGGATGTTCTGATTGTGCTATATCACGAGTAGCAATTTCTCCTAAATCTGTGAGAAGTACTTCAATATCAGTCATATTATCTCTTAAACTTTCTTTTCTTAAACCTTTTAATTTTTTATATTCTGAGGCTTTCATTCCAGACCAACCTTTATATATTTCATTTGTTAACATAGCATATTCAATTGGTTTTTCAACACCACCATCTTTCCATATATCTGTTAGTTTAAATCTATCAACAATTCCTGTTAGTCTTTTTTTAATCCATTCATCACTATAACCCTTATTACGATAATAATTAACTGCACGATTAATTGCAAGTTCTGGATCAAATACTTCATTTATTCGCTCATTACCTAAACTTGCTAACCACATTTTAAAGGGTTCGGCTTTAGGTGATGGTATTGATTCAATAAGTCTTAAAATATTTTGTGTATCTAGCATATCAGTATTTCTCATTTTTCCATCTTTTGCTTTTAATTTGAAAGTGTCACAATTTGTGACGGTTTCATTTCCTTCTTGAAGCATTCTTGATTTAAGAGTTCTCCAATAATGTGCTGGGTCATTACTATCTGTTAATGCACTTACAACATCAACCACGCTAAAAAAATATTCTTCTTTTTCACTATTCCATATACTTCTTATTTCTTTTTCTTCAAACAGGTTCGTAATTGTATCTAATTTATTATTATCCATATCTTTAACTACCTTCTTGTAGAAATTTTAAATTATTGGTAACATATTATCATAAATTCAAGATTTTTACAATTAATTTTCAAGATTTTCTTGATTTTTCAAGCAATTCGTGATATAGTATGGGCATCATAGAAATATGATACTGAAAAATTGAATATTGATATTCCTCTTTTACTCATTTAGAGGAGCCATTAGAGTTAAAAGTGCCCGTTAGTGTATGTATGTTGTAAGGGCGATGAATTTAATGAATAATAAGTGCTACAAAATATCATGTTTGATTTACAGGAAAACACATTTAAAAGTGAATAGCCTTAAAATCTGCTAAATTTTAAGGAAAACCTAAGTTGCTAAAGGTGATAATGCTTTAGGTTTATTAAAAGATGCTAAAAAATGTCTTTTAGTATTTGATTTCCACGTAATATTTGTGTCTGTAAGTAAATCAAACACCTTTAATCATTCATTGATTAAAGTGATAACGAAAAATTATTATGCAGGTATGCTATTAATTTTTCAGTTTGTAGAAAACGAAACTTATTATTATTAAATATCTTATGGTAATAAATATATAAGGTTTCGTTTTGATACAAAAAAGCGAAGCCTTTTTTGTATGGTTACAATAGCAATCGCTATTGTAACTAATGAGATATAAACAATTTATTGGTTATATCTCTCAAGAATAATAAACGAAGATTTATTATTCTTGTATCAAATATCAAATGTAATTTGGTATTTGATATGCCCTCCGCTAAGGAGCCCACTGACATCTTTGCAGACGATAATCTGAAAGTGTCATAGTGGGTTACACACTTTGAAAAAGTTGTGTAACTGCTTCGCGGATTCGCCATAGCAGATATATAGCAAGGCAGAAATTAGTTCTTTGAAAAGGTTTTGAAAATATCCCCTCTCTTGCATACCTGCAGGAAAGGAAACGCACTTATGGGCAAAACAAATTATTCTGTTGCAAGAGTTGTAACCTATACTAAACAAAATATTGGAAAAGCAGAAAGACATAATGAAAGAAAAAATCAGACTTATTCCAATATGAATGTTGATTTAGAACAAACTAAAAATAATGTGTATTATAAAACTTGCAACACAACTTACAACGAAAGATTAAAAGAATTAGTAGATACAGGTAAAGTTTCATTAAGAGGATTAAAGGATAACGCTAAAGTATTTGATGAACTTGTACTAGACATTAATTCAGATTATTTTGAAAAACACGGAGGATACGATTTTGCAAAGAAGTTTTATGAAGAAGCTTATCACTTTGCAGAAAGAGAATATGGTAAAGATAATATTATATCTGCTGTTATGCACGCAGATGAACAAAATATTGCATTAACTGAAGAATATGGTAAGCCTATATATCACTATCATTTACATGTTATTGCACTTCCAGTTGTAAAAAAAGAAATAAAATATTCTAAAAGAACTAAAGATAAAACACTTGTTGGAAAAGTTAAAGAAACAATTATGCAAGTTAGTCATAGCAAGAAATGGAAAAGTCAAAAGGCTCTTGATAACAAAGGCAATGAAATTCTTAATGATAAAGGTAAGCCAATCTTAATTAAGTCATATAGCCTATTACAAGATAGATTTTATAAGTATATGTCTGATAATGGTTTTAGGGACTTTATAAGAGGAGAAAAAGGCTCTACTGCTGAACATTTATCTGATATAGAATTTAAGGCTAAAAAGGAACAAGAGAAATTACAAGCGATTACTGACAAAGTAAAACAACAACAAGAAAAATCTGTTGAAAATATTTCTAGCATACAAGAAACTGAAAAACAAATAAATCAAGCACAACAAGAACTAAACGCTATAAAGAAAGATGTTAACGACTACAAAGGTTATAAAGGAGATATTGATAACATTGATGTTGGTAAGTCTAAATTATTTGGCAAAAAAGTTGAACTAGATACAGATGATTACCAAAATCTTGTTAAGTATGCTAAAAAAGGTGTTGTTGCAGATGTTGAAATTACAAAACTAAAAGATGAAAATAGCAAGTTAAATCACGATTTTAACGAACTGAAAGAAAAAACTAAAGATTTTATTCGTGCAATTGCTTATGCTCCATCAAGAGTTGTAAATTTCTTTAAATCTCTATTTAAGGAAGAAGAACAAGAAATTATAAAACAAAAGGAACTTACAGAACAACAAAGACTTGAAAGACTTTATACTCCTGCTGAAATAAAAATTTTAGAAAATCTTACTGACTACGATAAAGAATATCTTAATCGTTTTGCAGGCGATACTCGTGAAAGAGTTGAAAAAGGTTTGATTAGAGAATATCAAAAAGAACAGGAATATAGAGAAAAATCACACTCTCCTAAATTTAAGCAAAGGAGGGATGATAGAAATGCAAGATAAAATAAGACTTGAACTAACTGAAAAAGAAATAGATTTAGTAAATAAATCTGTAAATGACTTTATCAGAGAATTGGATTCTATGACAAGAGATGAAAGACTGGCATACTTCAAAACAATGTGTCCAGAAAATAGTTTGAACTTTGAAAAAGAGATAAACGGAAAAATATATAAGGTTAACACCTATTTCAACGGAGAATCCGACCAAACAATTTTAAATCAAATTTATACAATAATAGAAAATAAAAATCATTTTGATTAATCCGTTGTTAAAAAAGTCTAAATATGATATATTAAGTGTACTACAATTATATCGTATTTAGGCTGTCTATCAGAAAGGAGATATTTATGGGACAGCAAATAAACGATTATGAAAGAATTACTGCTTTATACTGCCGTTTATCTAGAGATGATGAACAATCAGGAGAAAGCAATAGTATAACAAATCAAAAACAAATATTAAGTAAATATGCAGAAAATAATGGATTAAAAAATACTAGATTTTTCATTGATGACGGATTTAGTGGAACAAGTTTTTCAAGACCAGCTTTTATGGAGATGATGGATTTAGCAGAACAAGGCAAAATTGGTACAATTATTGTAAAAGACCATTCAAGACTTGGAAGGAATAGACTTGTAGTCGGACAACTTCTTGAAGAAGATTTTGTAAGACTGAAAATTAGATATATTGCAATAATGGATAATATTGATAGTAGTAAAGGCTTAAATGATTTCTTGCCTATTCAAGATTGGTTTAATGAAATGCACGCAAAAAATACAAGTGAGAAAATAAAAGTTGTATTTACAAATAAAGGTAATCAAGGACTTCCTTTAACTACTATTCCACCTTATGGCTATATAAAAGATAGAGACAACAAATACAAATGGATTATAGATGAACCTGCTGCAAAAGTCGTAAAACAAATCTTTAAATGGTGTATCGACGGATATGGAACACTTCAAATTGCCAGAATGCTAAAAGCACAGCATATAATGACACCATCTGAATATGCAATAGCTACTGGCAAACCTTGTAATCATCAAAAGCCTAAAATTGAAAATGATTGGAAAGAAAGAACTGTTGCCTCAATATTAGAAAGGCTTGAATATACTGGTTGCACCGTTAATTTTAAAAGTACCACTCGTTCCTTTAAAGACCATAGAAAAGTTAATATTCCAAAAGAACAATGGAAGATTTTCGAAAATACTCATGAGCCTATAATTGATGAAAATACTTTCAATATAGTACAACAAATACGAGAAAATAGACAGCGACCTACTAGAACAGGAAGAAAAAGTATGTTCCAAGGAAAAGTTTATTGTAATGATTGTAAGGCGAAAATGTATTTCTGCACATTTGCAAACAAAAAAACAAATTGTGATGTATATAGATGTTCAACTTATAAAAATCACTATTATTCAGGAAAATGCACTCCTCATAATATAAGAGACCATCTATTACAACGATTAGTATTAAAAAATTTACAAAGAACTTTAGGTTATGTTAAAAAATTTGAAGATATATTTGTTTTACAGCAACAGCAACTTGAAACTGAGCAAAATATACAGGATATAAAATATAAGAAAGATGAAATTAGAAAAGCAAATAATAGAATTAATGAACTTAACTTATTGTTCACACACATTTATGAAAATAATGTAATTGGTAAATTATCAGATGAAAGATTTAGCTTCCTATCAGCAAAATATGAAAAAGAAGAAATTGAACTAAAATCAAAAGTCCAAGAACTAACAAAATATTTAGCTGATAATCAACAGAAAAAATCAAATATTAAAAAATTTATTGATAATATTCATAAATATACTGAAATAAAGGAACTTACACCTGAAATAATAAATCAATTCATTGATAAAATTATGATACACGATTTTCATAAAGGCGATGGTAAATATGAACGTAAAATTGATATTTACTATAATGGTGTTGGTATAGTCGGATTTCCAACTACACCAGAAGAAATGGAAAAATTATATCAAAAATATAAAAAGCAAAAAGAATTTATAAAAGCATCATAAATAAAGCAAAATGGCGACTCCAATAATTGTCCTTATTGGATGTCGCCATTTGCAGTAGATGTATTTACATCATCTCTATCACAAATTAAATAACAATGATGTTTTTCAAGTTCTGTAATAAGAACTTCTAAATCTCTTACAGAGCGAGTTACTCTATCTAATTTATATGCAACTATATAATTTATCTTTTTATCTCTCATATCTTGAAGCATTTGTTGAAATTCTGGTCTATGTTCCATATCTTTTGCCGATATTCCTGCATCTTTATAAATTTTAAATACTTCAAATCCTTTATATTTACAAAGTGCTTCTAATTTTTCCTGTTGTTCTCCTAAAGAAAATCCGTTCCCTAGCTTGATCATCTGTACTTACTCTAATATAAATACCTGCAACATTCTTTTCTTTTGTTAAATTAGTTTCATCTTCCATAATGATAACCTCCTTTAATACAACAAAAAGTGCTAGATAGCCTATATGTAACTAATCTAACACTTTTTAAATTTATATTACTTGCTGAAAATGAAAAGAATTTTTTGTTAGCTATTTACCTATAATTCTACGAAAATCTGAAATTGCATACTTATTACTTAAACTGCCTATATAGAAATAATTATGCTCATTAAAGAATAGATAATTAATATTATCAATTATTACTCTATGAGGTTCTACATAAGCTAGATTTGTATGTTCTACAATTCTCAAGCTTCCGTTCTTTAATCTTTGGTACTTTATTAACAAAATTGCATTCCCATTCAATTCTCGAACGTATTTCCTTATTCATTTTTATCTTTTTATTAATTATGCGTATCATATCACAAAAACCTCCTTTTTTCAATACTTTGAGGTTCATTTCATTGTTTTCTGATACAAAATATAAAAGAAAACAAAAAATATGAACCGATAAATCGATTCATATTTTTCTATTTTCCTAATCTCACTATTTTCAATACTTTGAAAGAGTTCGACGAAAACTCGCTTTGGTGCACTTAGAGGGAATCGAACCCCCGGCCTCTCCCTTAGGAGGGGAGCGCTCTATCCTACTGAGCTATAAATGCATTTTGCGGACCTTTTGGTCCACTTATTATGCGTTTAATTTTTCTAACATTTCATCTACGTCTATACCGTGTACTTCACATGCTTCTTCTATTGTTTCTTCATGGGCTACCATGCATCCTAAACAATGCATTCCAGCTTCTAAAAGTATATCTGCTTTTTCAGGATTTTCTTCTAGTAATTGTCCAATTTTTGTTGTTTTTTCTATCATTACAGATCCCTCCTTTTTTAAATCTTATTTATTTTAGCATATTTTTTTTGAAAAGTATAGACAAATTAAAATTTTTGTTGTATGATTCAAATTATCATATGGAATTTTTTGGTATTTTACTTGGAGGTTATTATTTGAATTTTTTAATTAATTTATTTTTTATCACTTTTTTATTTCAGCTATTTATTGTCTTTTATTTTGTTTATTCTCTTTTTGAATTCATCTTTATTCAATCTAAACAGGGTTTAAAATTAAATATTAAAAATCTTAATAAATGAAGTTTTTTTTGCGTTTACTTTTTATAATTTATTTATCTGTATGTTCTACGTGTTGTTTTCTTTTATATTTGTCACCTATTTTTACTTCTAATAATATATATATTCCATTTTCTTTTCCTCCTTTTGATATTTGTACTAAATATCCTGTACAATGGTTTTATATAAAAATTACTTATATTGTTACTAACTTTATATCTTTTTTTCTTATACTTAACTCTATTTTTTCTTATTTAAACCTTTTATTTAATATCACTGTTAATCGTTCCAAAAAATCAGATATTTTACCTAATAATAATTATGATTTTTCTGTATTTATAGGGAAAAATTCAAAAAATTTATCTGTATTTCTTCCAATTATAAGTTTATATCAGAATATATTATGTATTGGTTCAATTGGTTCGGGAAAAACTTCGTCATTATTATATCCAATTACTTCTGATTTACTTTCGTTAAATTTTTCTAATGAATATAATTCCGCTTTTTTAATTCTTGATGTGAAGGGTAATTATCACAAATTTGTCAAAAAGGTTTGTATGAAATATCATCATTTATCTGATTTATTTATTATTTCTATTGATGGTTTCATTACATATAATCCTCTTGATAAACCTAATTTGAAACCACATGTTTTAGCTCATAGACTTACTGATATTTTGCTTTTATTTAGTCCTGAACAAACTGAATCATTTTGGATTGATAAGGCCGAACAGGTTTTAACTGAAGCTATTCGATTATGTCGTTTGTATAATAGTGGATATGTTACTTTTGTTGAAATTCATAAGATTATTATGTCTCATGATTATTATCAAGAAAAAGTTAATTATACTAAGGAATTATTTTATTCTGACTCTTTTTCGGAAAATGATATTTCGGATTTAATTTCTTGTATTTCTTTTTTTGATGAGGAATTTTTTTCACTTGATGATAGGACCATTTCTATTATTAAATCAGAGATTACTAGAATAACTGGTGTATTTGTGTCTGATGCTGATGTTTCAAGGATTTTTTGTCCTGATAAAAATAACATTTCTTTTCCTGGTTTTGAATATATTTTGGCTCATCATAAAATAGTTGTTTTAGATATGAATCTATCTATGTACTCTTCTTTAGCTAAAATTATTTCTGCTTATTTGAAGATTGATTTCCAAGCTGAAATTCTTATGCAACTTGCAAAAAATGATGTTATTTATCCTTCTTGTTTTATTTGTGATGAGTATCATGAGTATGTTACTAAAAATGATGCTACTTTTCTAGCTCAATCACGTGAAGCCAAAAGTATTAATATTGTTGCTACTCAGAGTTATTCTTCTTTGCTAAATACTTTAAAAGATCAAACTTCTACTAGAGTCCTTATACAGAATTTTGTTAATAAGTTTTGGTTTCGTACTGATGATTCTTTTACGGTTGATGAAATTTTAAAACAAACTGGAAAAGAAGAAAAAAAGATTATTTCTCATTCTATCTCTGAAAATGCCAAACAAACCAATTATAATTTTATATTTAATTCTTTCTCTTCAAAAGATTCAAATATTTCTGAAAGTGTAAATACTTCTTCTCAAAGAGATTTTATTTTTGATTCAAATTTCTTTTCACGTGAATTAGAAACCTTTTCCTGCTTAGCTTTTTTATCTAATGGCAACTCTATTTTGCCAGTTGAAAAACTTTACCTTACCCCATATTTTAAAAGAAAGGATGTGTTTTATTATGAAAAGTAAAAAAATTATCTTTATTTTATTATCAGTTTTGCTTTTAATTTTTATTTTGGTTCCATCTACTTTTGCGGCTTCTTATCCTAAATTGATTTCTACGTTGAATTCGGCATTTGAAAAAATTGAATCTTGGATTATTAAAATTTCTACGCCAGCTGCTGCTATTTCTATTGGTTCGGGTGTTCTTATGAAAAAATTTAGTTTTGGTGATGAAGAACGTATTAGAACTGGAAAAAGATTGATTCGTGGCTCATTGTTTTCTTATGGCTTTATTTTGTGTATTGATTTAATTTTATCTACTATTAATTCATTGTTAAGTTAGGAGGTCTTATGCAATATGATAATTTTCCAGAAGTAGTTAATAACCTAATTTCTTCATTAATTAATTCATTACTTACTTCTTTGGATACTAATGTTTTTTCTGTTTTAGATGAATTAGCCTTTATCAAATCTGATTCTATTTCTGATACATATTTTAATTCTTTTTTTACTAAGCAATTTAATATTATTTCTTTGTCTGAAGCTTTATTGTTTGGTTTCTTATTATATTATTCAATTAGTTATCTTTTTTCTTTTTTAACTTTCTCTAATTTTCAAAAGCCATTATCTTTTTTAACAAAATTACTATTTTCTGCAATACTTATCCACTTTTCTTTACCAATCTGTGAAAAAATTTTGGACTTTTTCTATTTACTTTCTGATATTCTTAAACATTTAGGTTGTTTTATTTTTACTCATGAGCTATCTTTTTCTCTGCTCCATGACAAAATCATTGATTTATTCTTTTCCGATTTAACATTGCCATTTTCACTTTTTTCTTTTGATGGAGTTTTAAAATCTTTTATTTCTTTTGGCTTTGTTAATCTGTTATTCACTTATTCTGTAAGATTTATTTTTATAAAATTGCTTGTCCTAATATCCCCTATTGCCTTTTTAACGTTATGCTTAGATCAATCTACATGGATTTTTAAAATATGGCTTAAAAACCTTATTTCTCAGCTTTTTACTCAACTCATTATATGTGTAATTCTATTAATTATATTTTCTTTAGATGGTTCTCAAAATCCTATTGTTACTAAGCTTTTATATGTTGCTTCATTAGTTTGCCTTATTAAAGCTAGCTCTTTTGTTAAGGACTTTTCTTCAGGATTTACTTCTGATATATCTTCTTCGTTTTCTTCAATAAAAAATATGTTTTATTAATATATAAGGAGGTTTTATGAATTTTATTTTTCCAAAAAACTATGATTTTTCTTTTAAATTTCTTGGTATATTCAGTTATTCTTCTATTTTTCTCAATGTTTGTTGGGCTCTTTTTTTACATTTTATTATTTCACTTTTTCTAAGTTCTTTTATCGTTAAATTATATGTTTTTATAATTTGTTTTTTACCTTTTTTCTTGTTCTCCATTTTGAATGTATCAAATGAAAATATTTTTTGTGTTATATTCTTTTTGTTTAAGTATTTTCTTCGACCCAAAGTGTTTTTTTATGACAAAAGATTTTGACTCTTATTGTAAATCTTATTCATTGATGATATAATTTCATAGACTTTATCGGTAATACTTAATGTTTTACATGTTTACTAGTATTTACTGATAGTTTGGAGGTTTTTATGAAGTTAGAACAAAATGATAAATCAATGTTATTTTCAAATACTGAAATTCCTGATGTTTTCTTCACGGAATATTTGTCTTCTGCTAATGGAGATTATATAAAGGTTTATTTATACATACTTTTTCTATCTAAATATGATAAAGATATAAAAATAAATGATTTGTCTAAGAAACTTGCTCTACCATTAAAAACTATTCAAGAAGCTTTTAAATATTGGGAAGAAGCTGGTGTGCTTATAAAAAAGCATACTGGTTATATTTTGGTAAATTTACAAGAAGTTGAACTTTTAAAATTATATTCACCAAAACTTACTTCTTCTCCAGAAGATATTAAGAAAAATGCTAAAAATCAATATCGTGCTAAAGCTATTGAAAACATTAATAATCAATTCTTTCAAGGGATCATGTCTCCTTCTTGGTATAGCGATATTGATATGTGGTTTAAAAAATATAATTTTGATGAACAGGTTATGCTTGCTCTTTTCAATTATTGTTTTGATCACTCAGCACTTCACAGAAATTATATTCAAGTTGTTGCTGATAGTTGGTATAAAAATAATATTCGTTCTTTCTCTGACTTGGATAAATATTATGAGAAACAAGAAAAAATATCATCAGTTAAAAAATCAATTATTAAAAAACTTGGTTTAAACAGAAACTTAACGGTTTATGAAGATGCATACGTAGAAAAATGGACAATAGATTATGGATATTCTCTTGATATTATTGAAATTGCTTTGAAAAAAACAACTTCAAAATCTAACATTAGTTTTGAGTATTTGAATAAAATTATATCTGATTGGCATGATAGAAATCTAAAAACTGCTACTGAAATTCAAGAATATATACAAATGAGTAAACAAAAACAAGAAAATATTAAAGATATGAAAAAACAAGTTTCAAATTACAATAATTCTAATCAGCGTACTTATGATAATTTTGATAATCTTTATGCTAATAACTAACTATTCTAAGAAAGGATATTATGGATAATACTATATTAAAACAATTATTAACTGAATATGATTCAAAAAGAATGCATGCCCTTGAAGAATTAGAAAATAGAAAAAAGTTTTTACGCGAATCTTCTCCTGAATATGTTAAACTTGAAGAAGATTTACATTCAGCTTCTTTATCTTCTTTAAAATTTATGTTGTCTTCTTCTGAAGCAGATAAAGAAAGCAATTTAAAAGATTTAGAGACTAAAACATCTCTTATCGCTAATGAAAAAGCTAAATTACTAAAAAAGTTAAATTTACCTGATGATTATTTAGTACCTCACTTTGAATGTTCTCTTTGTTCTGATACAGGATATCAAGGTAATTCTTTATGTTCTTGTATTAAACAAAAAATTTATGATATTGAATATAATAAATCTAATATTGGAAATATTAAATTTGAAAATTTTGATAATTTTAAATTTGATATTTATTCTGATGAACCAAATCCCGCTGTATTTCATTCACAATATTCTCCACGCGAGAATATGAAAAAAATATATGCTATTTCTAAAAAATTTGTTACTAATTTTGATTCACCAGAAGAAAAAAACTTAATGTTTTTAGGTCCAACTGGTCTAGGAAAAACTTTTCTTTCAAATTGTATCGCTAAAGAAATATTAGATTCTGGAAAAACTGTTTTATATCAAACAGCACCAGTTATGCTTGATTCTATAATAAAATCAAAGTTTGAAAAAAATTCATCACCTATTCTTGAGCATATTTTAAATGTTGATTTATTAATTATAGATGACCTTGGAACTGAAACAATGAATAGTATGAAATTCACTGAATTATTTACAATTATTAATACTAGATTATTAAATCAAACTGCTAAAATTACAAAAACAATTATTTCTACTAATATGGATTTAAAAGACATATTCTCTGTTTATAATGAACGTATTGGTTCGAGAATTGTTGGAAATTATAATATTTGTAGGTTCTTTGGGAATGATTTAAGACTTCACTAAATTAAAGCAATAATATAATTATTGCTTTTTATTTTTTTATTTGTTATCATCATATTGGTGATTTTTATGAAATTTTTAAATAGAAAATATATTTTGCATGTTTGTTGCATTTTATTAATTTTAATTTTTTTATTTTCTATGTATTTACCGTTATCATTTGCAAGTCAAGCTAATGTTGAAATTGTTAATTTAACATATGAGGGTGTTATTATCAAAATATCTTCTGATGAAGATATTGAATCATTAGTTTTATATAAAAAAGATAATTCTGGTAAATTTGTTCAATTCTATAAATCTTCAGAAAAAAATTATAGAAATAAAAATTTATTTATTTCTAATATGCAACTTTCTAACAATGAAAAAACTTCTTTTAAAGTTGTTATAAATAGAGATTCTAATAACATTGTTAGCAACAATTTTACTGTTGATGAACTACCTGACAAACCGGAGCCTGTGCCTTTACCATCCATTGCTCCAGCATCTACAGCTGCTCCAAATCAGACATCAACTCCATCTACTAGTAATAATAGCAATGCTAATAATCAAAATGTAACTAGTATTTCTTTAAATAAATCTGATATAACATTAGATTTAAATGGTACTAAATCAGCTGTATTAAAAGCTTCAACTACTCCTTCTTCTGCTCAAACTGCTTTTACATGGTCTACATCAAATAATAGTGTAGCAACAGTATCAAATACTGGTGTAGTAACTGCTAAAGCTGTTGGAACTGCAACGATTACAATAAAAACTTCAAACAATAAAACTTCTTCTTGTAAAATTACTGTTCAAAATTCAGCATCAAATACTAAAACTCGTGCCGCATTTATAGCTGCACTTGATAAATTTTCTAAACAAGTTAAAAAGGATGGAAATTGGGGATATTACAATAGTATGTCTACTAATGGTTGGACATTTCAGCAAGCTCGTACTAAAAAGAGACGTTCTGCTCAATGTGCTGCATTGCCATATTGGGGTTTAGTTGAAATTGGTGTTTTAGATCCTGGTGATTCTTTTTATGGTAAAGGTGGAAAAATTTATTGGAGAAAAGAGGCTAGTACAAAAGCTAAATTAAAAAAATATGCAAAAATCATTAAGGTAAACAAAACTCCTAATCAATTATTAAAGGCTAACAATCTAAAAGTTGGTGATATTTGTTTATGGGGTGGACATACAAATGTATATGCTGGAAATGGAAAATGGTATGATGCTGGTCATGCTAGTTGTACCACACATAAAGGTTCTTATTCATATGATAGATTTAGATCTTTTGGCCCAGTAAAAAATTCTATGAGTTCAACAGTATATTATATTATAAGATTAAATAATTAATAAAAAAACTATGAGAATAATTAATATTTCTCATAGTTTTTTTCTATAAATTAACCACCTATTGTCGGTAATAGGTGGCTTTTTTATATGTCTATTTACATCATTTCTTTACATTCTTCTGTAATTTTTTCTAAGCTTACAACTTTTCCTTCATTTGTTCTCATCAATGTTACACCTTGTGTTGATCTTCCTAATACACTAACTTCTTTTACGTTTAATCTAATTATTGTTCCTGTATCAGTTATCATCATGATATCATCATCATCATTTACTATCTTGATTCCTACAAGTTCTCCTGTTTTTGGTGTAATTTTATATGTTATAACTCCTTTTCCACCTCTTATTTGAACTCTGTATTCATCAAGTTCTGTTCTTTTTCCAAATCCATTTTCTGTGATTGCTAATAATGTTGATTTACTATTTGATAAAATTGATTCCATTCCAATTACTTCGTCATCTTGGTCTAATCTTATTCCTATTACACCTTGTGATACTCTTCCAACTGAACGTACATCTTTTTCATCAAATGTAATACACATTCCTTTTCTTGTTACTAAAACAACATTATCTTCTCCGTCTGTTAACCTTACTCCGATTACTTCATCATCATCTTTTAGATTGATTGCTTGTAATCCTGTTTTTCTTGAAGAATTATATTCTGTTAATGCTGTTTTCTTTATTAATCCTGCTTTTGTTGCAAATAACAAGTATTTTCCTTCAGCAAAGTTTTGAATTGGCATTATAGCAGTTACTTTTTCATCTGCATCTAGACTTAATAAGTTTACGATTGCTGTTCCTTTTGCTGTTCTACCAGCTTCTGGTACTTCGTATCCTCTTAGTCTATAAAGTTTTCCTTTGTTTGTAAAGAATAATAATGTGTCATGTGAAGATGCTGTAAAGATTTCTTTTACAAAGTCTTCATCTCTTGTTGTCATTCCTGTTATTCCTTTTCCACCTCTTCTTTGACTCTTGAATGTATCGATTGGAGATCTTTTGATATATCCAAATCTAGTTAATGCAATTACAACTTGTTCTTCTTTGATTAAATCATCTAGGTCTATTTCGCCTTCTGCAGCAACTATTTTTGTTTTTCTTTCATCTCCAAATTTCTTTTTCATTTCTAGTAATTCTTCTTTTATGATGTCATAAACTAATTTTTCACTTGCTAAAATTTCTTTTAAGTGTGCGATAAGTTTCATTAATTCAGCGTATTCTTCTTCTAGTTTTTCTCTTTGCAATCCTGATAAACGTTTTAATTGCATATCTAGTATTGCTTGTGCTTGAATTTCTGTTAATTTGAATCTTTCCATTAATCTTTCTTTTGCATCATCATAAGAAGATCTGATTATTTGGATTACTTCGTCTATATTATCTATAGCTATTATTAATCCTTCTAATATATGTGCTCTTGCTTCAGCTTTATCTAAATCAAATTTTGTTCTACGTAATACTACTGTTTTTCTATGATCTATGTAATGTAGTAAGCAATCTTTTAATGTTAATATTTGTGGCTCTCCATCAACAAGTGCTAGCATTATAACACCAAAAGTTATTTGCATTTGTGTATTTTTGTATAGTTGATTTAATACAACTTGTGCATTAGCGTCTCTTTTTAATTCTATAACCATTCTAACTTTATGCTCTCTGTCTGATTCATCTCTTATATCTGAAATTCCTTCAATTCTTTTGTCTCTTGCTAGTAAGGCTATATTCTCTATTAATCTTGCTTTGTTTACTTGATATGGTAATGCTGAAACAACTATTCTTCTTTTGTTTCCAGACATTTCTTCTATTTCAGCTTCTGCTCTTACTGTTATTTTTCCTCTTCCTGTTGTATATGCTTCTTTGATTCCTTCTCTTCCTAAGATTATTCCTTCTGTTGGGAAGTCTGGTCCTTTAATTACTGACATTAATTCTTCGTTTGTTACATTATCTTCATCTATTACTTTTATTGCACCGTCTACTACTTCTGATAAGTTGTGTGGTGGTATATTTGTTGCCATACCTACGGCGATTCCTGATGATCCATTTATTAATAATGCTGGTACTTTAGCTGGTAATACAGTTGGTTCTTGAAGTCTATCATCATAGTTTGGCATAAAATCTACTGTATTTTTTTCAATGTCAACAAGCATTTCTTCTGCAATTTTTTCCATTCTGGCTTCAGTGTACCTCATTGCGGCAGCTCCATCACCATCTATTGATCCGAAGTTTCCGTGTCCATCGATCATTGTATATCTTTGTGAGAAATCTTGTGCTAATCTAACCATTGCATCGTATACTGATGAATCTCCATGTGGATGGTAACGTCCTAAAACAGAACCTACTGTGTTTGCACACTTTCTGTAAGGTTTATCTGATGTTATTCCATCTTCATACATTGAATACAAGATTCTTCTGTGTACTGGTTTCAAGCCATCTCTGACATCTGGTAAAGCTCTTGAAACAATAACGCTCATGGCATAATCAACGTACGCTGTTTTCATCTCTTCTTCGATGTCTCTCTCAATTATTTTTCCTTCTTGCTTGTCCATTTAAAACCCTCTTTTCTTTTTTGTTTAATACTCTTGTATTATACTAAACCGTAAGAAAATATGCAAGTTTTTTACCTTCTATTTTATCTTTTCTAGTAGTTCTTTTTCTTTTTCAGAAAGATTATCTATGCTTCCTTTTTTGCTGATATATTCTTGTATTTTTTCAATGTTTCTTGCTTCTTCTATTGTTTTTTCTAGTATCTTGTTTTTCTCTAATCTTCTGTTTATTTTTTTCATTGTATTTTCCATTGATTGATAGTCTTTTTGTTTAAAACTTTCTTTCCACTCGTTACAATATTTTTCTAAATCTTCTATACTGTATTCATCAGTTTTATAATATCCTTCTAACTGATCTTCTAATGAATTTATAATTTCTTTTTTTCCTGTTTTTATTAAGTTATATGTACTTTTGTTTATTATTTTCTTTGATAACATTTTCTTTAATATGCTATCAATGATATCTGATGTGTATTCTAATATTCCATCCTTTTGTATTAATCTTTTTATTTGTTCTACTGTTTCAAATTTTCCTGTAAATATTCCTGTTATACTTTTACCAATATCTTCAGCTTTATCAATAATATTTTGAATTCCATCAATAAAGCCTTCTTCTATAAAAGTATCTTTTATCTCTATAATGTCATCTTCTATAAAGTCTGGTAATATTGTTCGTAGTCCAAATTCTAAGCCAGTATTTGCTAAGTTGCCTATATCTATTTTTATGTTTTTAGCTTGTGCTAAGGTTTCTGCTAATTCCAACTATTCTCCTTTTATTTTTAATATTTTTTTATATATTT
>ENA-ORMR01000997-ORMR01000997.1-human-gut-metagenome-genome-assembly--contig:-NODE-997-length-24014-cov-6.521391_pt1 | contig 24014 bp, 18 predicted proteins | sample MGYA00242107_ERZ509003 | MGnify/ENA primary metagenome ERZ509003 (study PRJEB26280, sample SAMEA2338699) | human gut metagenome | biome: human gut; feature: human-associated habitat; material: faeces... | reverse complement strand
CAATAGCAAGGGCACTGATTACACATCCTGCTGTTATACTTGCGGATGAACCGACTGGAAATCTGGACGCAGGCAGCGCAGGTACTGTGGCACAGATGTTATCTAAAGCAAGCCAGAAGCATAATCAGACAATAATTATGGTAACTCATGACAGACAGATGGCGGATTATGCAGATAAGATAATAACTATTGTTGATGGAGTGTGCCAGTAGTATAGCCATACATACGGAAAGGGGGATGCGTATGTATGTATGAAAGAATCTGGTTGAATAATTAAATATTATCGTGTATCATTAGAAAAAGAGCCACTCGTTGGCTCTTTTTTTACGAAAAGGACAGGTAGTTAATATGAATCAGACATATATGAAAGAGCAGAAGATACTCCCATTACTATTAAAAATGTCGCTTCCAATGGTAATCTCAATGATGGTTAATTCATTGTACAACATTGTTGACAGTTTCTTTGTTGCTAAGATAAGTGAAAATGCGATGACAGCTTTGTCACTTGTCTTTCCGGTACAGAATCTTATAAGCTCGGTTATGATAGGATTTGCAATAGGAATTAATGCAGTCATATCATTTTTTATGGGTGCACAGAATCAGAAGCAGGCAGACAAGGCAGCCAGTCAGGGCATGCTCTTAAGCTGCATACACGCTGTTGTGCTTACTGTGATATGCATAGCAGGCATGCCGGTATTTTTAAAAATGTTTACAAAGGACGCAGAGATAGTTTCACTGGGACTTAAATATTCCAATATTGCATTTGCATTTTCAATAATGCTTGGAATTGAGCTTATGTTTGAGAAGGTGTTTCAGGCAGTTGGAAGAATGAATGCTTCTATGGTCTGTCTTATGACAGGCTGTATAGTTAATATTGTGCTTGACCCGATGATGATATTCGGAATAGGCCCATTTCCTGCAATGGGGATTGAGGGCGCTGCACTTGCGACAGGAATAGGTCAGACTTCGGCAGCTGTGCTATATATCATAATATATATTGTTAAGCCTATTCCGGTTAAATTCAGAAAATCAGAGATGAGAATAGAAGGTTCGATGGCAAAGAGACTTTATTCTATCGGTATGCCGGCAAGCTTAAGCCTTGCACTTCCATCTATTCTTATATCAGTGCTTAATGTAATACTTGCGGCTTACTCGGCTGTGTATGTGTTCGTACTTGGAGTATATTACAAGCTGCAGACATTCCTTTATCTTCCAGCCAACGGAGTTGTACAGGGAATGAGACCACTTATGGGATATAATTACGGAGCAGGAGAGCATGAGAGAGTAAGAAAGATATATAAGACATCAATGGTACTTATATTTGCTATTATGGCAGCAGGTACAATTCTCTGTCTTGCAATACCGGGTTCACTTATCGGTCTGTTTACAAGCAATCCTGACACAATAAATGAAGGAGAGACAGCATTAAGAATCATAAGTGCCGGATTTATTGTATCAACTGTATCAGTTACTTCGGCGGGGGCACTTGAAGGACTTGGAAAAGGATTTCCATCACTTATCATATCTGTGTGCAGATATGTTGCGGTAATAATTCCGGTTGCATTTGTTATGTCAAGGATAGCAGGTGCTGTTGGTGTATGGCATGCTTTTTGGATTACCGAAGTGATTACATCAGTAATTTCTTATATAGTATATAAGAAAAATACATAACTAAAAAACCAAAATGGTTTCGGCATTGTTTTTTTTGTAATACAATGTTGCTTTTTTAAAATCTCCCCCTAAAATGGGGTAAATGACGAAATATCTGTTGTGCTAGTATTCTACTTGATATATAATGATAAATACTTATATAACACATTGAAAAGGAGAAGAATGATGAAGAAAGGATTAGCAAAAAGAATTCTTGTTAGTTTGCTTACAGTAGTCATGATATCTGCTAGTGTTTTACCAATGCTGGTAAGCACAGCTAATGTGGCTCGGGCTAACGAGAATGTAACGAATGTCCTTACAGAAGGTGTGGAAATTGATACACCAAATGTTGTCAAGGATGAGATGTACAGTGACTATGTTAAAGTGACATTTATTGTTAATGACACTGAGACAATAGTCAAATATGTAAAAACAGGCGATACCGTTACAGTAAGGTCAACTAATTCCAGTGTCGGAGTACTTGTTGGCGATGCACCTAACGGTAGTGCAGTAACAGAGGATACGACAATATATGTCAAGACATATAATTATAAGGATGTCCTGAATATTAAGAAGGAACTTGTGAATGAATACGGAGAACCTGATGCAGATGGTTACTATACTTTAAAGTTTACAGCCGGCGCAAAGAATATGCCTTCAATTCATTCAGCAACAAGAAATGATATGGTTCTTGTTATTGATGCATCACTTAGTATGGCTTGTTCAGTTAAAGGTTCAAGAGCTACTGATGGTAATGAATATATGGCAGATACATATGCTGATACAAGATTTAAAGCTATGTATAATGCTGTTGATTCATTTTTGAATGCATTCCTTCCAGAAGGAAATGATAAGAATACAATATCACTTGTTATATATAATGTAAGTGCATTAGATCAGTTGAATGCAATATATAAGAAGTCATCAACAACTAAAAAATCAGAAGTTATGGCTGCACTTGATGCTGTATTTAACGAAGCTGCTTTTAATGAGTCGTTTGCAAATTCACCTAAAAATGAATATGGTGTAAATGTTGATAAAATGACAAATCCTGGAAGTCTTGCATCTAAAACCAATGTTAAAGCGGGACTGGATGTTGCAGCAGATATTTTTGTTGCTAATAATAATACTAATGCTAAGTCAATTATACTTTTCACTGATGGTGTTGCAAACAGACCTAATACTGCCGTTACAACAGAATCTATGACACAGTATGCAGTGGGTGGGACATATACATATAATGAAACTGATTATACAATTTCTGATATAGCTTATAAGACAAGTTACTATAATGAGAATAATGAAGAAATAAAAGATAATAAAAATCAAATAGCAGCGGCTTATTATGCTAGTCAGAAGGGACAGGAATTAGCAAAGGATAATGTATCAATATATTCATTTGCATTAATTGATAGTGTTACTGATAATGTTCGAGCAGCTATGGGTGATACTAATCTTGATGTAAGTGAATATGTGTCTAGTGCTTCGCCTGTTAAAAAAACAACTAATATTAAACTCCAGATTTCACCTAAGTTTACTTATACTGAATCTGGGACTGGCTATGCAAAGAAGTTTTTTGCTACAACAAATGTAGATGAATTAAATAAAGAATTTAAGAGTATTATTGCATCATTAAAGGAACTTCCTTTTGATACGGCAACAGTAACTGATACGCTTGATGAGCATTTTGAACTTGTTCCGGGACAGACGGGAGTTACAGACAATGGTAATGGAACATTTACAGTTACTTATCCAAACAAGATTACAACAGATGCGCAGGAGATAACTGTTAAGATTAAGGCTAAAGACGGTTATGCAGGATCTTCATATACTAATGCTGGTTGTACATTCAATGCAACAGTTGGTGATCTTACATATAGTCAGGACTTTGCAGAAGAACCATCAGCAGTAATCACACCTGATGCTGTTAATGATTCATATACAGTTAATCAGGGAGAGACACTTACAGTAGCTGATGTATCTGTATTAGATAATGATAATAATATAAAAGTTAATAATCCGGATAAGAATGTAACAATCAAGGCAGAGAAGGTTACTGACCCACAGAATGGTACAATAACATTCAATGAAGATGGTACATTCACATATACTCCTAACAATGGTTTTAGTGGTGAGGATACATTTAGATATAAGACGGTTCTTACAGTTGACGGAAGAACTTATGAGAAGGAAGCAACAGTAACTATTACAGTTGTTCCTAAGTACACACAGACTATTAAGTATGTATTAGAAAATGATACTAAGGCAGCTGAGGACAATGTTCAGACTGTAGTTAAGGGTAATTCCACAACAGCAGTTACATCGCCTTCAATCCCTGGTTACAAGCCAAGCATAGAAGTTGTTGAGGCTACACAGCTTACTGGCGATAAAGAGATTACTGTTAAGTATGTAAGGGATGATGAACAGACAAAGGATGTAACTTATACAGTAGAGTATTACAAAGATAATGTTAAGGATGATACTAAGACACAGAGTTATACTAATCCGATCTGGGTTAACGATAATGAACAGAATGTAAAATTATCTGAGATTAATACTACAGATAAGTTCGGAGCAGGATATAAGTTTGAAAAGACTGACCCGGCAACAATACCATCAACAATAGCTGATAAGGGTGTAATCAAGGTTTACTATGTGGCTGATACATTTGATTATTCTGTAAAGTATGTCCTTGAGGGAACAGATACAGAACTTACAGCTGGATATACTAAGTCAGCAACGTTTGGAACAGAAGTTGGAGCTGATAAGAAGAATATCGAAGGTTATACAGTAGTAGATGCTGATAAGAAGTTAACTATTGGTTCAGATGAAAGTCAGAATGTACTTGTTATTGAGTACAGAGCTAATACATACGGATATTCAGTAGAATATTACTATGATGGTGTTAAGGATGAGTCAGCTACATTAAATAAGTCAGCTCAGTTTAATATTAAAGTAGATACATATGATCCTAAAGAAAAGCCAGGTTATAAGTTTGAAAAGACTGAGAGCTGCCCATTAACAATTACAACAGATGCTTCAAAGAACATAATTAAAGTATATTATGTAAAAGATGAAAATCAGAAAAAAGATGTCACATATACTGTTAAGTACTTTAAGGATGGAGTAGAAGTAACAGCAGATGAGCAGAAGGTAACAAAGCAAATCTGGGTTAACGATACGAAAGTAACTGTTGAAAAATCTGATATTAACACAACAGATAAATATGAAGGATTTTCATTTGATGCAGACACAACTGGAGTGATTCCTGACACAATAGGTAATGATGGTGTAATCAGAGTATATTATGTTTCTAACTATTATAATTATACAGTAGAGTACTATTATGATGATGTAATAGATAACGCTAAGACTGATACATTTCCTGCTAAGTACAATACACAGGTAAATAGATATGATGACAAGAATATAGAAGGATACAAGCTTGAAAGAGCAACAACACCAATTACAATTACAACGGATGCTTCAAAGAATGTAATCAGAGTATACTATGTAAAAGACTGGTTCAAGTACACAATTAATTACTACTATGACGGAGTAATTGATACAAGTGCTACAATTAATGATAAGGCAGCATTTGGAACAACAATAAAGTATACAGATAAGGTACAGCCAGGCTTTAAGTTTGTTAAGGCAGATGGTTCACCATTAGTAATATCTGTCAATGAAGCTGCTAACGTAATTAATGTACATTATCAGTCAAACTTATATACATACACAGTAGAGTATTACTACGATGGAATTATTGACACTGAAAAGACAGAAAAGAATGCTGTAAAGTATAATTCAGTGGTTAATGATTATACAGATAAGTGCGATACTGGATATAAGTTCGAAAAGGTAGAAGGACTTCCATTAACAATAGCAACTGATGAGTCAAAGAACGTAATCAGAGTATATTATGTAAAGGATGAAAGTCAGAAAAAGAACGTAACTTATACAGTTAAGTACTTTAAGGATGGAACAGAAGTAACAGAAGATCAGCAGACAAAAACAGATACTGTATGGGTAAATGCTTCATCTAATATGAATGTAGATAAGACAGCTATCAATACAACAGATAAGTATGTTGGATATAAGTTAGATACAGAAGCTACAGGAACAATACCTGATACAGCTAATGATGGAGATGTTATCAATGTATACTATGTAAGAGATAATGACCAGAAAAAGGCAGTATCTTATACAGTAGAGTATTATAAGGATGGAGTTAAGGATGACTCTAAGACAGATGTAATCCCTAATGATATCTGGGTAAATGATGACGTACAGCCAGTAGATGCAACAAAGATTAATGTTACAGATAAGTTTGGAGCAGGATATAAGTTTGAAAAGACTAATCCGGCAACAATACCATCAACAATAGCTGATAAGGGTGTTATCAAAGTATATTATGTAAGAGATAATGACCAGAAGAAGACAGTATCTTATACAGTAGAGTATTACAAGGATGGAGTTAAGGATGACTCTAAGACAGAGACATTTACTAACAATATCTGGGTAAATGATGACGTACAGTCAGTAAAGTCAGAAAATATTAATACTACAGATAAGTTTGGCTCAGGTTATAGATTTGAAAAGACAGAGCCAGAAATAATACCATCAACAATAGCTGATAAGGGTGTTATCAAGGTATACTATGTAAGAGATGACGGTCAGAAGAAGACAGTATCTTATACAGTAGAGTATTACAAAGATGGAGTTAAGGATGACTCTAAGACAGATACATTTACTAATAGTATCTGGGTAAATGAGGACGTACAGTCAGTAAAGCCAGAGTATATTAATACTACAGATAAGTTCGGAGCAGGATATGAGTTCGTATATACAGCCCCTGCAACAATACCATCAACAATAGCTGATAAGGGTGTAATTAAAGTTTATTATGTAGCTAAGGAATTCAAGTACACAGTAAAATATGTTCTTGAAGGAACAGATACAGAACTTACAGCTGGATATACTAAGTCAGCAACGTTTGGAACAGAAGTTGGAGCTGATAAGAAGAATATCGAAGGTTATACAGTAGTAGATGCTGATAAGAAGTTAACTATTGGTTCAGATGAAAGTCAGAATGTACTTGTTATTGAGTACAGAGCTAATACATACGGATATTCAGTAGAATATTACTATGATGGTGTTAAGGATGAGTCAGCTACATTAAATAAGTCAGCTCAGTTTAATACTAAAGTAAATTCATACGATCCTGGAGAAAAGCCTGGTTATAAGTTTGAAAAGACTGAGAATTTACCATTAACAATTACAACAGATGCGTCAAAGAACGTAATTAAAGTATACTATGTAAAAGATGCGAGTCAGACAAAGAACATCACATATACAGTTAAGTACTTTAAGGATGGAGCTGAGGTAACAGCAGACAAGCAGACAGTAACTAAGACTGTATGGGTAAATGATCCATCAGAATTAACTGTTGATAAGACTGCTATTAATACAACGGATAAGTATGTTGGATATAAGTTGGATTCAGCAGCAACAGGAGAGATTCCTACAGTAGTTGCAGATGGAACAGTTATCAATGTATATTATGTTAAGGATGAACTTCAGACAAAGGAAGTAACTTATACAGTTAAGTACTTTAGAGATGGAGTTGAAGTAACAGCAGATAAGCAGACAGTAACTAAGAGAATCTGGATAAATGCTCCATTAGAAGTTGAAGTTAACAAGACTGCTATTAATACAACAGACAAGTATGTTGGATATAAGTTAGATTCAGCAGCAACAGGAGAGATTCCTGTAGTAGTTGCATCAGGAACAGTTATCAATGTATATTATGTTAAGGATGCAAGCCAGACAAAGGATGTAACTTATACAATCAAGTACTATAAAGATGGTGAAGAACAGACAGAAGATACTATTACAGTAACTAAGAAGGTCTGGGTAAATGATCCATCAGTAATTGATGTTAATAAGGCTGACATTAACACAACAGATAAGTATGAAGGTTATACATTTGATTCAGAAACAACAGGAATTATTCCAAATAAGGCTGATAACGGAGCAGTTATCAAGGTATATTACAAGAAGGTTGTAGTACCAGCTGAGCCATCATCAGACAATAGTCAGGAAACCGTTAAGACAGGAGATAATTCTAACATGATGCTTTACGTTCTTATGATTGCAACATGTGTGGCAGGCGCTGCTACAGTTGTTGTAACAGGAAGAAAGAAGTCAGAACAGGAGTAAGCTTATCTTAGATAAAAGTATTACTTAAAACATAAGACACTGTCGTACCATATTATGTGGTATGGCGGTGTCTTTTTACATGTAAAAATGTTATTATCTTGACATTGTTTGAATTTGGAAATACAATAGTTGCATATGCAACAATTGGAGGTGCAAGTAATGTTGAGAAGAATTTTTTCTTATATGAAAGAATATAAGAAATACGCATGGCTGGCGCTTATATGTATAGGTGTTGAAGTTGTGCTTGAGATTATGGTGCCTAAGCTGATGGCTGACCTGATTGATATAGGTGTGACCAATTCAGATGTGCCATATATAATAACTAAAGGTATCCAGATGGCTGTATGTGCAGTTGCTGCACTTATATTAGGTGTGGGAAGTGCAAGATTTTCTGCACTTGCAGGTCAGGGACTGGGTGCTAATATAAGAAAGGCTGAGTACGAGAAACTCCAGTCTTATTCATTTTTTAATATAGACCATTTCAGTGTTTCGTCATTGGTTACACGACTCACAAGTGATGTAACTAATATTCAGAATGCTGTATCGACAGGGATGCGTCCATTTGGACGAAGTCCGGTAATGCTGATATTTGCAACGACTCTGGCATTCCAGATTAATTCAACACTGGCACTGGTCTTTCTTGTAGCACTGCCAGTTCTGGCAGTCCTGCTCATCATAATAATCATTAATGTTGGTCCACGATATGGAAGAATGCAGGGAGCAGTTGACCTTGTAAACAGGTGTATAGAGGAGAATCTTACAGCAGTAAGAGTTGTTAAATCATATGTGCGTGGTGATTACGAAATTGAAAAATTCGGACACGTTAATGATAATCTGAAAAACGAATCAGAGAAAGCATTTGGAATAGCTGTACTAAACATGCCTGCTATGCAGTTCGTTATGTATTCTACAATTCTTGGTATTCTTCTTATTGGTGGAAGACTGATTAATTCAGGACAGATGATGATTGGACAGCTTACTTCTTTCTTAAGCTATGTCCTTCTGATACTTAATTCTCTTATGATGATGTCAAATGTATTCCTTCTTATGACAAGGTCACTTGCTTCTGCAGAAAGAATTATGAAGGTAATTGATGAGCCGATTGATATAACTGATGAGAATGCAAAGGACATTGAAGTTAAGAAGGGTGAGATTGAATTTAACCATGTCTGGTTTAAATATAAGGATACCGCCAAAGAATATGTGCTGTCAGATGTTTCATTTCACATTAATGCAGGACAGACAGTCGGAATAATCGGTCAGACAGGTTCATCAAAGACGACGCTTATCCAGCTTATTCCAAGACTTTATGATGCAAGTAAGGGTGAGATTAAGATAGATGGAATAAATGTTAAGGAATACCCGGTTAGACATTTAAGAGATGCAATATCAGTTGTATTACAGAAGAATACACTGTTTTCGGGTTCGCTTATTGATAACTTGAGATGGGGCGATGAAAATGCGACTCTGAATGAGATTAAAGAGGCATGCAGCATAGCGTGTGTTGATGAATTTATAGACAGGCTTCCTGGAGGACTTGATGCAGAGATGGGACAGGAGGGTGTCAATGTATCCGGTGGACAGAAGCAGAGAATATGTATTGCAAGAGCAATATTAAAGAAGCCGAAGGTTCTTATTCTTGATGATTCAACGAGTGCGGTTGATACTGCAACAGAAGGAAAGATAAGAAATGCACTTGCAAAGAAGCTGCCAGATATGACTAAGATTATAATTGCACAGAGAATATCGTCAGTGTGTCATGCAGACCAGATAATTATTATGGACGGCGGTCGTGTGGATGCAATCGGAACACACGAAAGTCTGTTAAGGACTAATAAGATATATCAGGAAATATATGAATCACAGAAGGAAGGAGCTGATCTTTAATGGCTAAGTATGTTGGATATAAAAGACCTAAAGATACGAAAAAGACTGTTAAGCATCTCCTTACATATCTGGGTCATTATAAATGGGCATTCCTGCTTATAGCAATTCTTGTATTTATAAGTGCAGGTGCAGGAATTATGGGAACATTTTTAATAAAACCTGTAGTTAATAATTTCATTGTTCCTGGCAATATGAAAGGACTTATCATGGCTGTGTGCGGAATGGGTGTAATGTATGCGTGTGGCGCGTTGTCAACGCTTGGTTACAACAGGCTTATGGTGCATACTTCCCAGAAGGTGGTAAGTGAGATTCGAATGGATCTGTTTAAGCATACACAGAAGCTTCCGTTGAAATATTTTGACAATAATACACATGGCGAGATTATGAGCCATTTTACTAATGATGTTGATACGGTGCAGGAAGCGATGAACAACAGCTTTGCGATGGTAATCCAGAGCTTTCTTACACTTTTTGGAACTATAACAATGATGCTGGTATTAAGCGTAAGGCTGACTATTATTGTTGTTGTTTTTCTTATTCTTATGTTCATCTTTATCAAATACAATGGTAAACGCAGCAAGAAATATTATCACAGACAGCAGAAGGAACTTGGTAATATCAACAGCTTCGTTCAGGAAATGATGGCAGGACAGAAGGTTGAGAAGGTTTTTAATCATGAGCAGAAGAATTTTGAAAAATTCTGTGAGATGAATGAGAGCTTCAGGAAGGAATCAACTAATGCGCTTGCATATTCGGGAATGCTTATTCCTGTAATTGTAAGCCTGTCGTATTTTAATTATGCGCTTTCTGCCTGTGTTGGAGGCATATTTGTAATCAAGGGAATTATGGATCTTGGAAGCATATCGGCATATCTTGTGTATGTAAGACAGAGTGCCATGCCATTAAACCAGTTCACACAGCAGATTAATTTCATACTTTCTGCACTTTCGGGAGCTGAGAGAATATTTGACATGATGGATGAGGCAGAGGAGCCTGACGAAGGAAAGGTAACTTTGTGCAATGTCATTAAAAATGCGGATAATACCCTTACAGAAACTTCTGATAAGACAGGATTTTTTGCATGGAAGCTGCCGGCAGGGGAGTTTATTGAGCTTAAGGGTGATGTAAGATTTAATGATGTTGTGTTTGGATATGTGCCTGAAAAGAAGGTACTTAACAAGATTTCGTTGTTTGCAAAGCCGGGACAGAAGATAGCATTTGTTGGTTCGACAGGAGCAGGAAAGACTACTATTGTTAATCTTATAAACAGATTTTATGATATTCAGTCAGGTACAATTACATATGATGGAATTGATGTAAAGGATATTAAGAAAGATGACTTAAGGCGTTCTCTTGCAATGGTAATCCAGGATACACATTTGTTCACAGGAACTATTTCAGATAATATAAGATATGGAAAGCTTGATGCAACTGACGAGGAAATCAGGGTAGCAGCTAAGATTGCCAATGCTGATTCATTTATAACAAGACTTCCGCGGGGGTATGACACGATGCTTACTGCTGATGGCAGCAATCTTTCGCAGGGACAGAGACAGCTTCTTGCTATCGCGAGAGCAGCGATTGCCAAGCCGCCGGTGCTTATTCTTGATGAGGCTACAAGCTCAATTGATACAAGAACAGAGCGGCTTATAGAGAAGGGAATGGATGCAATAATGGAGGGAAGAACAGTATTTGTTATCGCTCACAGACTTTCGACAGTAAGAAATTCTAATGCTATAATGGTGCTTGAAAAGGGCGAGGTAATCGAGCGAGGCAGTCACGATGAACTGCTTGAGCAGAAGGGCAGATATTATCAGTTGTATACAGGACAGTTTGAGCTTGAGTAAGAGAGGAATGAAATATGGATAAGAAAACAAAGAATGTATTTTTTGATATAGAAATGTTAAGAAGAAGACTGATAAGACCATATTTTATAGAGCTTGGGCTTACAGTTGGACAGGGGCAGCCAAGGATTCTTAAGGAATTAAGAGAACATGGGATTATGAACCAGAAAGAACTGGCGGATGCTTGCCTTATGGATGTAACTACAATGTCAAGAACATTGGACAGAATGGAAAAGGATGGTCTGTTAAAGAGAGAAAATAATCCGGCAAGCAGAAGGTCGTGGAATGTGTCGCTTACTGATTATGGCGCGCAGAAGGCTGATGAAGTTATTAGGATATTTAACAGAATTGACGATGTTATATATAATGGATTCAGTGAAGAAGAGGTGCAGACACTATCTGTTATGGCAGGCAAAGTTGAGAAAAACCTCTGGGAGGCAATTAAGAATGAAGAGCAGAAATAAACTTATTATCAGATGGGTGTTTTATCTTCTGGGATTACTGATACTTGCACTTGGAATTATGCTTAATACGAAAGCTTATCTTGGTGTTTCACCAATAATTTCAGTGCCGTATTCGATATCTCATATCATAGGATTTAACTTCGCCAATATGACGATGATTGTATATTTTATCTTTGTTTTAATTGAGATGATAATGCATACTGTGTGGTATCTTACAGACAGAAAAGAAGCTAAGTATCTTGGAATGTATATTATAAGAGATGCCTTACAGATACCGGTAAGTATAGTATTTACCCGTTTTCTGAATGTGTTCTCAGCACTTATTCCATCTGTACATAACAACATTGTATTACAGATTGTAGTATTGCTGCTTGCTGTATTATTGACAGGAATAGGAGCAGCAATGTCACTGAATATGAGAATTATACCTAATCCTGGAGATGGAATTGTACAGGCAATAAGTGATACTACAAGGCTTAAAGGCAGAACCGGCAAGGGTGTGGGCTTCTGCAAGAATTGTTTTGATATATTCAATGTCTGCACAACATTTTTAATAGGATTCTTTACCGGACATATACTTCTTGGTCTTGGACTTGGAACAATTCTTTCGATGATTGGCGTTGGTCGTGTAATTGCAGTGTTTAATAAGCTGTTTAAGGAGCGCATGGAAGCTGTTGCTTTTGATTATGTGGAAGAGTAAGTAAAATACTGGGATTACAGGCGGAAAACCTACTAGATTAAATCCTGTGAAGCTTTTAGTAGGTTTTGCCGGCATCCCATCCTGTGAGAATACGAATTACAGACTTACCTTCTTATCAAGAAGCACGGCACTTCCGAATGTACATGCAACCACCATTAATAACTGGAATATGGTAGCTGGAAGGCTTGACATTAATGCCTGGGATAAGCTGTCTGGATTCTTGTAAAGTTCAGGCAACAAAGAAGAAATCTTAATTGTTGCATATGCAAGAACACAGAATAATACAACTGATATCAATCCTTTAATCTTCTTGTTCTGCAAGGCAGTTGAAGATAGTGTTATGGCAAAGTATGCAAGTGATATAAGGAAGAAGAAAGCTATAAGGAATGATATTATTCCAGCTACAATATTAATAATTATGTTGACAACATCAATACCCATAATCTTTAACATTTCTGAGAAATTCTTGAGTGTGTCAGCCAGGTCACCAAAGACACCAGCCATCATGAATATATCAAGAATTCCGAAGCCGATGAATATTGCTGAAATTCCTATTCCAATAATCAGTGTATAGAGCAGTTTTGATGTTATTATGCTAAGAGAAGAGTTAGGTGTCATGAATATCAGGTAACTGCTTTTACTTGAAAGTTCTCTGTTATATGTTACTACTCCGAATATAAATACAATAAAATAACTTACTGAGGCAGCTATTATTAAAAGTCCTCCGAAAAGGCTTGTATAGTTAAGATTTTCAGTCAGGCAGAAAAACATAAACAGAGCCTGAAGTACACAGATAATACCTGCCACGATTCCTATACCGAGAAGATTCTTTCTCAATTCGTATTTTGTTAATTTTAACATTGAAGATTCCCCCTTTTAATATGCATAAATGCGTTTGTACTGGTCAACGATTGACATGCCCGAAGCTGTTCGTAAATTTTCAGCATCTCCCTGTGAAACAATCACACCGTCTTTGATAAATACTGCGTAGTCAATAACAGCTTCAAGCTCATCAACAAGGTGGCTCGACATGATGATAATCTTATCAGGTGAAGCCTTGCTGATTACCGCATTGATAACCTGCTCTCTTGCAACGATATCGACACCATTAAGTGGTTCATCAAGCATAATTACTGATGCATTTCTTGAAAGATTAACAGCAAGCTTAAGTTTAGCCATCATTCCTGATGACATCTTGCTGGCTTTCATGTCAGGTGTAAGCTTCATCTCATTAAGATAGTTGTAGTACTGGTCAAGTGAGAAATCCTCAAAGAAATCAGCATAATATTTTCCAATATCAGCACAGCTCATATAGTTATAAAAATAACTTTCAGTAGGCATATAAGCTATGTGTTTCTTAGTTTCTACTCCTATTGGAACACCTGAAAGAGTGATGTCCCCGGAAGTAGGTTTTACCAGACCTGCTATCATCTTCATTAAAGTTGTTTTGCCGCTTCCGTTAGAGCCAAGCAGAGCGTATATTCTGCCAGGCATGAAGTCGATGGAAACACCATTAACGGCAGTCATCTTCATATACTTTTTAGTAACATTTTTACATTGCAGCATAATTAAATTCCTCCATATTTTATTCGTGATAATTCTTAATGAGATTAATAATCTCATCTTTAGAAAAACCAAGGCTTGTCATTCCGGAAATGAAAGTCTCAATCATTTCACTGGAAAGTTCTGCCTTTAATGTATCAATCAGATGCACATCCTCTGATACAAATGTGCCAAGACCTCTTTTGGTATAGCACAGACCACACTGTTCAAGTTCATTGTATATTCTTGCAGCAGTGTTAGGATTGACCGTGTACTGTACGGCAAGTTCCCTGGTTGATGGAAGCTTGTCGCCAAGCTTAATCTCACCGGTAAGAATTCTCTTTTTGATATCATCAATTACCTGAAGATAAATTGGTATATTAGCCTTATAGTCCATAATCCCTCCTCCTGTAATAGGTAATGTACACATGACGCGTACCCGTGTACTAGCATAATAGTACACTATAACAATATAACTGTCAACAGGAATAATAAAAATAGTAAAATTTTTAAAAATGGTGTATGATAACTTAGAAAAAATGTAGAAGGAATACAGTATTTATGACGGTTCAGCAGGCATATAAAATATTTGATGTCAGATCAGATATTACTAAGATGGAATTGAAGAAGCGGTACAGACGGCTTATGCATATGGTGCATCCGGATGCTGTGCTAAACAGAGATAAATCAAACAAAGAAAATGTATATAGATACAGTGCATATGAAATTAATGAAGCATATACTGTTCTTTTCAATCAGACTGGGCAGGAATCATTGAAGAGTAACTATAAATATGATTATAAATATTCCGAATATGATGAGAAATATTATGGAACTGATCAGGAAAATGAAGAATATGATTTTACAGCTCCAGAGAATGAACATGCCTTTTGCCAACGCAATGTGTATCATTATGCTGAAGATTACAATGGCAACAACATTGGAAGATTTAAGGTTGCACGAGGCAGATATATGTGGATGCCAGATGAGGATTTTAAGTTGTTTCTGCGCAGTATATATGAATGTAGTGAAGAACTTCTTAACAGAATTGATGAAGAAACAGGAAGAGTGCATGATTCAGAATACAAAATCATATATCAGGCAGAACTTGCATATCTGTTAGCACAGCAGTTTACTGCAACATCAGATACATTGGGAAATATTCTTACATCAATTGATGATGCTGCAAATGTATTTTATGTCGGAGCAATGCTTGAAATGTCACCTGAATCTGGATTTATCAAAGCTGGAATGAAGCTGTTTCCGGCAGGAATAAAAAAGCATAGACTGTATTTAATGACTCGTTCGGGAAAAGAAGCGGGATACATATCATTTAAAGATGACAGATTATATTATGTGCTTATTCCGATACTTGAGCAGAAGCGTGCAATGGTAAAGATAGAAGTATCTTCGAAGCAGGACAGACATAATACAATGGGAGAGAAGAAATATAAGAACATTGATTTGTGGGTTAAAATCGGAAATGATGCAACATTTCCTGAAAATATTAATATGAGAATTGAAGATTTGCTTAACAGCTACCATGAAAGCAAGTAAAAGTGGTAAGAAAAGCGGTCATATCAGAACAGAATCTGATGTGACCGCCTTTATCATTTAATTCTTAGATTGTGCGTCAGTGTTGTTGTCCTGACTGTCCGATTTGGCTCTGTCAAGCCACACACCAAGTCCACAGGCAGCAACAGCAAGAACAATGACGATACCGACTGTTATATTACCTAACATATTATTATTCATCCCTTCAAACTTAGTCAAACATAGATATTCCGAAACGAAGCTTTCTGCAAAATTTATATACAATGGTTCCGAAAATACCTACAGTTATTCCAACGGTGGATGCAACAGATACACCTCCACCCAGAATAATACCGATTATCATTAAAATATTCATATTTATTGCCTCTACATATAATTGTTTAATATTGTTAATAATATACATGAATAATGTATTACCAGAAAATGTTCTGATTTAATGATAATCTGTTATTTTTTGCCGTCAGTCTGATGGATATAATTAAGAGTGACAGTAGTGCTGCATGTGATAGAATCATGCATTACGCCTGTCGATTTGAAATAGATACTGATACCGATAGCTGCACACAGACCGCAAAGTAAGAATTGGAATATGCGTAATACATTGCGGGAACTGCTTCTGTCTGCTGTAAGATTGGTGATTGATGTTCTCACAAGTCCAAGCATTTCAGTTGTACATGGCATGGTATCACTGACAGAAGGCTCAGGTGTAGCGAATACCTTAGCTTCTGATACAGAAAAAGAGTCCACTTCAGGAATATTCACACGAGCCCTGTCGAGGCACATGCCAATAAGGAAAAATGTTATTACAAATATGCAGCTTAACAGTCTTTTAAAGCTTTTCTTCATAAGAACATCTCCTTTCCAAAGTGAATCTCATCTGCTTTACTATATCATATTCAGCAGAGGGAATAAAGAGAAAATATATGTGAAAATGTATATTTTACAATGTTTGACAATCCAATGTGAAATAGGTAAAATACATATAAATATATGCATTTTGGGACATGAAAATGCATCGTGAATCAGGAGGAATTTAATATGGCATGTTTTATAGTACCAGGTACTGAAGCTATCGTTACAACAGCGATAACTAAGATTGTTGAAAAGAAAGAGAAGAAGGAAATATGTTCGTGCGAGACAGAAGGTGCTGCAGAAGCAGTTAAGGAAGAAAAGGCACTTCCATTTTCTAGAAAGTTAAAGTGGCTTAACAATATGCTTTGGGGTGGTACAGCTTTACTTGCATTCGAGCATGTATGGCATGGAGAAGTTACTCCTTTCTTTCCATTCTTAACAGCAGCAGGCAACGCTCAGGATGCTGTGCAGATGCTTAAAGAGATGGCAACTGCCGGTGTTGGCATGGCAGTGGTTGTTACAGCTGTGTGGGTCGGCATGGTAGCAATAGCTTCCGGAGTAGAAAAGAAAGCAGAAGTTAAAGGATTGGAGAGATAATTATGACATTACTTATAGCTGTATTTGCAGCGGTTATAACTACTATCATATGGTATACTAATGACAGGCGTTCGCAGTTAAAACTCGGAACACTTGCGCTTATGTACTGGGGTGCATCACTTATGTGGATGGTAGATGCAGTTGTGGAATATATTGAACTGGGGGCAGAGTATTTTACTCCGGCATCATCAGATATGCTTAATGACGCATTTTTGGGTTTATCAGTGGTAGCTTTTGGACTTATCATATGGATTGTTATACTTATGGTTAAAGATCCGCTTGGAGTAGTACGCAAGACTGTACTTAATAAATAAAGAAGATTGTTGGGATATGAATTTTAAGAGAAAAGAACTTGCTAAAAATGCTAAGAAGAACTTAAAAAAACATTACTGGCTGTTAGTAGCAGTCTGCTTTTTTGCGGCTTTCATCGGCTCTGAATATACAGAGACGATGGAAGCCTTTAAAAGTTTAGGAACAGTTAACAATGAAATTCAAGGTGCAGCATCGGTTGAAGCAAATGTTGATACTGTCGCTAACAGTTCGGTTGTAAGTTCTGTGGTTCAGGCAATGGGCGCAGTAATCACGGGTGACGATGATTTTGGAAGGACGCAGTCTGATGCGAAGGTTTCTGAGGCCAAAGACAATGCAACCAAGGTATTGGGCAGAACAAGAGGAGTATTTGCATCTTTAGTTAATGCTATAACATCAGGCGGAATTGTATTTACATTTGTGGATTCACTATCATCAGTCATAAGTTCAAGAAGAGCAGTTGTGCTTATACTTCTTATAGCGGCACTTATGGTATATGTGTTTATAACATTTTTTATCAAGAAAACTTATCTTGTTATATTAAGAAGAATAGTGCTTGAAACGCGCACATATGATGCTGTTCCACCTGGAAAGTTTATGTTTCTTCTCCGGGTAAAAAGATGGATGAAGGCATCGTGGGTGCTTATTGTCAATAATGTATATGAAATATTATGGTCACTTACAATTGTAGGTATATTTGTGAAGCATTTTTCATACATGCTTGTGCCATACATTATCGCGGAGAATCCTGATATGAAGGCAAATGAGGCTATAACCTTATCAAGAAAGATGATGAAAGGCTACAAATGGAGGGCATTTCTGTATGGATTATCATTCATTGGCTGGACAGTGATTGGAATGGCAACGTTAGGAGTTGTAGGAGTGCTGTTTGTGAATCCTTATAAAGCTGCATTTTATGCAGAATTCTATGCAAATGTAAGAACAGTATATCTTGAAAAAGAACCAGAGGCGGTTAAGTGGCTTAATGATTCATATCTGTATGAAAGACCATCAGAAGAGCAGCTTAAAAATGCATACGCAGATGTATATGAACTTATAGATAGTCCGCAGCCACAGATTGATTTTGATGATTACCACAATTCGAGAATAGGAAGATTGAAGAAATTAAGAGTATTTTTAGCCAACACATTTGGCATAATACTTATTAACAGCAAGGCAGAGCTGGAATTTGAAGAAAAAAAGAAGGAAATGCTTCGTATGAGTAAGAATAAAGCAGAAGCAGTTGGAAAAGCCTATCCTGCCCGCCTTTTCAATCTTAAGGAACACAGAGTTGACCTTGAAAATACAGTGTATATGCGTAATTATTCAATACCATCGCTTATACTGATATTCTTTTCGTTATGTTTTGTGGGATGGATATGGGAGGTTACGCTTCATCTGATATCGTCACATACATTTGTAAACAGAGGTGTTCTTCATGGACCGTGGCTTCCTATATATGGTTCAGGTGGAATACTCATACTGATATGTCTTAAAAAATTAAGAAATAAGCCGGTTGTGGAATTCTTTGCATCAGTAGTTTTATGCGGATTTGTTGAATATTTTACATCTTTGTATCTGGAAATCAGCTGCGGAAGAAGATGGTGGAATTATAATGGCTATTTCCTTAACCTTAATGGAAGAATATGTGCTGAAGGTCTTTTAGTATTTGGACTTGGAGGAGTTGCAATAGTATATATTATTGCACCGCTTCTTGATAATTTCTTCAGAAAGATTAAACTGAGGGTTGTTGGTGCAGTGTGTGCGGCACTGATAGTTGCATTTGTTGTGGATATGGTATATTCCAAAAAGAATCCTAATACGGGTAAAGGAATATCAACATTTAATGATAATACACCAGAATATATGCTGGCAGAAATGTATCAGGGGGCAGAGGACAGGTATGAGGATAGAATATCTTTTGATCAGAAATTTTAAATCAATCAGAGAACTTGAGATTAATGATGTCGAAGATGTACTGATTCTTGTTGGAAGAAATAATGCAGGAAAGAGTGTGGTTCTTGACGCAATAAGAGCGGTTACTGGAGATTACGAAGTTTCATTAAGAGATTTCAATGATAACGAAGGTAATATAAGCATTACAGTTCGCATCAGTATTGAAGATGAGGATCTGGCTGTATTGTATCAGAAGGGACAGGTCAGTTCTTTTAAGCATTATGACTTGTGGTATAAGGATTTTTGCAATAAACTTCCATCGTTAAAGGATGGTATTCTTGAATTTGAATATGTATATAGCCGTGATGGTAAGATTAAGTACAGGGACGGAGTTAAGAAGAACAATATTTATATAAAAACAGTCCTTCCCAGAATATTCTATGTTGACCACGAGAGACGTAAGTCATCAATTCAGGAAGATCTTATCATGCTGCAGGGTGGAACTGAATATGCAGACCTTAAAGATAACGTGTGTATATTTGATAAGCATAAGATGTGTAATCAGTGCTTTAATTGCATAGGAATCATTAACCGTAAGAAACCGGAACAGCTATCTTTATTAGAAACAGCGAGACTTATGCAGTATAAGCTGTTTAATTTTAATCTGGCTAATTTTGAGAACAAACTTAATGAGAAGTTCAGAAACAATGGTGGTATTGGAGAAAGGATTCATTATCAGATTACATTTGATGCAGAAAAACTCATGCATGTTGATACAGTTGTTCACAATGAAATGCGTGACACTGATGGGGATGTCAATGACCTTTCAGATGGACTGAACAGTATTTACATTCTGTCGCTGCTTGAAACATATGCAGAATATGGAAGTACTGTGCCATACATTATTCTGATTGAAGATCCGGAAATATATCTACATCCTCAGCTACAGAAGATAGCAAGTGAAATCCTGTACAAGCTTTCAAGAAAGAATCAGGTTATATTCTGCACGCATTCACCGCAGATGTTATTTAACTTTACTACAAGACAGATTCGTCAGGTGGTTAATGACAGAGATAATAATACAGTCGTTACTCCGGAAGCAGATATTGATGATATATTAGATGATCTTGGATATGCTGCTAATGACCTTATGAATGTGAGCTTTGTATTTATAGTGGAAGGAAAACAGGACAGAAGCCGTCTGCCGCTACTTCTGGAGAAATATTATTCAGAAGTTATAGATGAGAATGGCAATCTCAATCGTATAGCGATAATTGCAACTAACAGTTGTACAAACATCAAGACTTATGCCAATCTGAAATATATAAATACATTATATCTTAAGGATGAGTTCCTTATGATAAGAGATGGAGATGGTAAGGATGCTGACCGTTTAAGAGACCAGCTTACCAATTACTATAAGCAGCGTGCAAAGCAGGATTATGGCAATCTGCCAAGAGTAACAGACCGTAATGTGCTTATATTAAAATATTATTCATTTGAGAATTATTTTCTTGACCCTGAGATAATGACTAAGATAGGCGTTGTAAAAAGTGTAGACCAGTTCTATGATATATTGTATGCCAAATATAAAGAATACCTGTACCGTCTTGTCAGCACTAAGAAAATGTTAGAAAAACTGAACATAACAATTGAGACAAGACAGGACATCATAGACAACATGGAGAATATCAGAAAATATGTCAGAGGACACAACCTGTATGACATATTCTACGGACGTTACAAGGGTGAGAAAGAAAATGCAATATTAAGAGCGTACATAGACGCAGCTCCAAGGGAGAATTTCGATGATATATTCGATGCAATTGATAATTTTGTGTACTTTAATAATCGTAGGAATGATTAAATTGGGTTATGGGCATGAGGGCGTACAACCGCCGAGGTACTTCTATATAGTGCATATCCTAATGAATTGCCGTATATGAAGTGAATAACAGCCGTGGCGTCTGTATATATGATATGTTCGATTTACTCACACTAGATGCAGGAATCCATGAGAACATGTCATATATACAGATGCCACGGCGTCATGCACACTTATTAATACCAATATTTAGTTGGATGACTTCTTAATTAAATCAGAATACCAATATGCGGAATCCTTTGGAATTCTCTGTTGTGTTTCATAGTCTACGAACACTAACCCGAATCTTGGGTCGTAGCCGCTGTGCCATTCGAAATTATCTGTGAATGACCAGTGGAAGTAGCCGAGTATTGGGACACCGGCTTTGTAGGCTTTCTCAAGGTCTGTGAGATATCTTGTAAGGAAGTCGATACGGTTGCTGTCGTGGACTTTGCCATCAAGACTTATGATATCGTTGCAGGCAAGTCCATCCTCAAATATATATATTGGAAGATTATATCTTTCATACAGATATCTTATACCATAATTCATAACACCGGGAGTTACAGGCCAGCCAAGAGCTGTTCGTGGACTGCCTGGTTTTTTGTTAATATGGCCGGCTGCATTTATTTCATGTCCGTTATATACATTTATGCCAAGATAGTCAATTGGCTGATGTATCAGTTCAATATCGCCATCTTTTACGAATGGCAGTTCTTCATAATGTCCGATTTTTTCAAGACCAGGTTCAAGATGTAATTCTGTACCAGCAATGTCAGGATATCTGCCAAGACATGTCATGTCGCAGAATATAGTATGGTTAAAAGTCATGTTGCCTTTAACTATATTGAAACATTCAGCTCTTGCAGCATCAATGTCTTCATCACATTCTTTTGAAGGATAGCACAGGTCACCAGTGCTGGAAAAACCGGTTTTTACAGGCTGTTTTGCAACGGCACGCATCTTAGTAACAGCAAGACCGTGAGCGAGTGCAAGATGGTGGATTACAGACAGGACAGATACTGCGTCAAGCTTCTTACCTGGAGCATGAAGTCCAAGCATGTATCCGAGTCCGGATATAATCTGTGGCTCATTGATGGTGGCGATATTAGTTACACGGTCTGAAAAATGTTCGCATATGAATTCAGCGTAATCAGCAAATATGAAGGCGGTCTCACGGTTGAGCCATCCACCTTTATCTTCAAGTGACTGAGGTAAATCCCAGTGATAAATCGTTATGAATGGTTTGATATTATTTTCAAGGCATAAGTTTACAATCTTATCATAGAAATCAAGTCCGGCTTTGTTGTAGCGGATATTGCCGTCAGAATCATTAACAATTCCATCAGGAAATATTCGTGGCCATGAAATTGAAAAGCGGTATGCCTGAATACCAAGATTTTTCATAAGTGCAATATCCTCGCGATAGCGGTGATAGTGGTCACATGCTTTATTGCCATTCTCATCATGTGCAATATTACCCGGTTTATTAGAGAATGTGTCCCAGATAGAAAGACCTTTGCCATCTTCGGTAAAGGCTCCCTCTATCTGATAGGAACTAGAGGCGGTACCCCATAAAAAGTTCTTATCAAACATAATAATTCCTTTCTTTATAGTTGTCAGATGTTAACAGTTACATTATATACTTTAGTGTCTTTATTATATGGAACAGTGTTGCCACTGATTTCACTGCCATTGACAATAAGAGAAGAAACTCTTTCGTGCTTCTCATTGCTGATAGTAATGTTATATACAGCATCTCTGAATTTTCTTGTAATTGTCAGATTCTTAATGGAATCAGGCAGACAAGGGTCAATGGTGAGTCCTTCAAATGAAGCTCTTACACCAAGTATATATTGAGATATACTTGTAAATGTCCATGCAGCGGTGCCTGTAAGCCAGCTGTTTTTGGCTTCACCAAAACTTGCGGCATCTTTGCCGGCAATCATCTGTGAATATACATAAGGTTCAGTCCTGTGTATCTCACTTATCTCTTCAAGATATGCCGGACATATTTTCTTATACGTTTCGAATGCTCTGTTTTTATCATCAATAACGGTTTCAGCAATAGATACCCAAGGATTATTATGACAGAATATTCCAGCATTTTCTTTGTATCCAGGCGGATAAGAAGATACCTCGCCGAGTTCAAGATGATATGACCTGTAAGCTGGTTGTAAAATCATAATTCCGTACTTTGTATCAAGAATTTTTTCTACTGAATCCATAGCTTTCTGTGCGAGTCCTTCTTTGACACCTATACCTGCCATAACACAGAAGCCCTGTGGTTCAATGTATATCTGTCCATCTTCACATTCATGTGAACCAACCTTACGGCTTTCGGCATCATATGCACGAAGGAACCATTCACCATCCCAGCCTGCATCAAGAACAGCTTTATACATGTCATCAACATGGGAACGTACAGCATTTTCTTCCTCTGTAAGACCTGATATGTGGCATATGTCTGCATATTCATTGCCATATTTTACATACATTCCAGCGATAAATACCGATTCAGCAACAGGTCCTTCTGATGGTCCGGTAGTCTGGAAAGATTCACCCGGATGCTCTGAGAAGCAGTTTAAGTTTAAGCAGTCATTCCAGTCAGCATAAAGGCCTGCCGGCATACC
>ENA-ORMR01000992-ORMR01000992.1-human-gut-metagenome-genome-assembly--contig:-NODE-992-length-24053-cov-1.995416_pt1 | contig 24053 bp, 28 predicted proteins | sample MGYA00242107_ERZ509003 | MGnify/ENA primary metagenome ERZ509003 (study PRJEB26280, sample SAMEA2338699) | human gut metagenome | biome: human gut; feature: human-associated habitat; material: faeces... | reverse complement strand
AGGCCAGCAGATATTTCAGGGCCTGCACGAAGTCTTTCCGATGGAAGCAGAATTCCTCATTCCACTTCTGCGGAACGATGTTCTCATAAATAAGAGGTGTGGCATTCGGAACGCAGTGCGCCGTCAATCGGATCCATTCATTTCGGAACGTGACACATCTCTCGTTTACGTCGATCTGAATATCCGTATTTCCAAACACTTTGAGATGCTCCAGTGCCGGAACAGCGACTGTAAACGGCTTTTCAACACTCAGTCCACCATCATCACAGCAGGCCGCGCGATGTCCTTCCACCGCCCAGATGTGCTTGTTCTGAAACAGAACACCCTGATATTCCGGTCTGGTGCTGCGCAGATCTACGGCATACTTTACCTGCTTGACGCATTTGAGAATGTTTGCCGCGTTGGCCGTATAGCTTTGCTTGGCTTCAAACTCCGGCCATGTGGGGCATTCCTCAGCTTCATAAACCGGGAACTTGCCGCCCTTGTCTCCGCAGCGCATGGTTATGATCTGTGATTTCCTTTGGCCGGACAGCTCCAGTTCCAGTTGGCCCGTAAAGTAACGGCACACCTTCTGGACACCGGCACTGTTCCAAAACACGAACGCAAAGTCGTCGCCGCTTGCGGGGATTGTCACGGACAGCCATGTACCAAAGTCCGTTGCAGAGAGCGTACAGTGATCCGCTGTAAATTCCGCCTTGATCTCCTGCAGGACTTTGACCGGACTTTTTGCCGGAATGTCCATCAATGCTGTCATCGCTTTATAAAAGGCTGCTGCGTCTACGGAACTTCTCATGCTGCTTTCCTCCTTGTTTTCTGTAAGGTGGCACGCATATTGACAGAGCCCGTTGCAAACGTGATCTGCCGCACGCGCGTTTCTCCGACGGTCAGGATGTTGTAGATCATGTCCACGACGGCGGTGGCTGCTGTAATGTTGGCGGCGATGCTCTGCGGCGCGGAAACAGACGCCTCGGCGCAGCTCAGCTCCGTCGGGAATTTGTCTGTGTCCTGCAAAACCTCCGGGAATGCCGCTCCGACGGGCCGGTAAAACGTGCGCCCGCCGCTGCGGATGCCGCAGACGATCTGCCCGGTGTGCATCCCGTTGCCGCTGTCGATGTAGATAAGATCATCCAGCTTGTAAAAGACTTCGTGGCAGAGTTTTCGGCTTTTGTTGTTGTCCACCGCGCCGATGAGGATCACCAGCTCCTTGACGGTTGGAGAATGCCAGTACGGCCCGGTCGGGAACGTCCGTGCCCGCAGCATGGAAAGAAGCCGCTCACCGGACTCAATAAATTCCGGCACATACTCCGTTTCCATCCCGAACACGGACGAATACCGCTCCGCCAGCACCTTTGCCTTGTTTTCGCCTAAATCCGCCGGCGTGAAATTCTGCCGCACGAGGTTCTTTTCCTCCACAATATCTCCGTCACAGATGATAAAGCGGACAGGCCGTTCCAGCGCGTACAAAAGCCGGTACAGATGCGGCGCGATATGTCCGCCGGTGCCTCCGGCTCCCAGCATGACGATCTTTACGGGGCGGTTCTCTGCAAACTTCATCCCGCACCTCCAAGCAATCCGCCCAGGAACGAGCGCACGCCCGCGAAATGTGCGGACGGCGGTTCCGGGAGTTCTGGAAGCTGATGGACGACCTTGCCGCTCCATTCCGCAGGGAAACCGCTGTCCAGTCCTTCCAGCACCAGACCGGGTTCAATGGGAACGAAGCTGCCGCCGCAGGAAATGCGCGCGGAGATCTCCGGGAAGAAGCGATCCAGACGGCCGATCACGAGATACAGCCGCGTGCCGCGTTCATCCATATCGTCGATGGCGGAAAAAACGGCCTTCATGCTGTTGTGCGAGTGGATATCCGCGTAATACAGATACCGCTGCTCATCCGGAAGATCTTCATCCGTCAGTCGGACCGTTACGCGGTCTTTGGTGACGCGCTGCTTCGGCACGAACGGGATGAATTTCTGTTCCTTCCGATCCCAGTAGATACGGACAAGCGCTTCAAACTCCGCGCCCGATTCCATCTGGCTTCTGAAAAAGCCGATGATGGAGCGCAGCAGCTCCTGCGGAATGCGAGGAAGAGCCGGGCGAAAGCCGGCTCTTACCTCTGAAAACTCCGTGATCTTGTGCTTGGGCGCGATAAACTCGCCGAGCTCGCTCCGGCGCATCTCATACGTCTGCCCGTCCCGCGAGGGGATAAGGCAGATGACCTTGTTGGACGCGCGTGCAGCTTCCAGCGTCGGGAATACGCCCTTGTAGTCCGCGATGCCCTTCTTCTGCATCCGGATCTGCGGCTTTACGACGCACTCCGGGTCCTTGACCTTGCCTTTTTTCAGGCTGTCCAGGAACGCTTTGGATTTCTCGATCTCCGCTTTCATGGCCGCGATGGTGTCTGTCTTGGGCGCGGGAACGGTCTTCGTAATATCTCCGTACCGTACCTGCCAAGTGACAGCAGACGCATCCTCCAATTCTGGGAAATCATCCGCTTTCTGGATACGCAGGGCCTCGAAGGTCATGCTGGCGTCCGTGATCTGCTCTCTGGCGCCGCCGTACTGAAAAACGGGCGGCTTGTCAAAGAGCGACAGTTGTGTTTGGGGTCTTGGCGCAATGCTTTTGACCGGTACTGCCTCTGGGATGGGGTCGCTTTCCGCGCTTGTAAACGCCGAAAAGAGTCCCAGAGGCTGTTTTTCTTCTTCTGCCGGAGCTTCCTGCGTTTTTGCAGGGGGCGTCTGTTCCGGCTCGGGCTGTGATTCTGCCGTCTCCGTCTGAACCTGTTCCGGCTCAGGCTGAGACTTGACTTCTTCTGCCAACGTTGGCGCGGGAGGAGGCGGCGCGGGTTCATCCGAACCGCTGCCGAAGATCTTATCTACGTCAAACTCCTCATCATCGCCCAGTAAGGCAAAGCCGTCAAATACGTTTTCTGTGTCTGTCATGCTGTGTCTCCCTTCTTTTTGTGTCCGGACGCAAAAAGACCGCAACTGCCAAACGGCAATTACGGTCTTATGAGTCCATTATTTCATTCCATGTCCTGCGCGCGGAACCGGGGGCATACCTGTCCCCAAGTCTTCACCTCCGCCCTGAAATAGCTCCGCCCTTGATCTGCTCTGACCTGGAATACAGCTTTATTGTAGCGCAGCAGCAGGCAGGTGTAAACTTGCGAACGTGTCAAGAGAACGAGCGTCTGAACTTGCCTGACCGCCTGTAATATGCTATGATATGCGGGTGCGCGAAAGGAGGGCGGCAGGTATGCAGTATTCTATTGAGGAATCCGCGCTTATTGGCGGCCTGATCACAGAATATTTCTCAAGAGCAAGTGTTTCTGACTCCGTGCGTCTGGCATACCGACAGGTGTACCAGCACTTGATGGATGGTCATTTGACGCAGGACGATTTGGGTCAGATTCAAGCGGCACTGGATTTCCTGCTCCCGGTCTTTCCCACTGAACGCGAAGCACAGAAAACCTTCCGCGCAGCGATTCTGAAAACGAAGGCCATGCTAAAAAGAAAAACATAAAAAATGAAGCAGACAAGCCATATGCGGCCTGCCTGCTTCTTGCTATGGTACGCCCAGCATGGGCGACGATCTGTGGTAAAGACTAATGCGCGTTCGGTGGTTCGGTTTTTATTTCAGTTTTGTGAGGATACTGATATTCTTCAATGCAGGAAATTCCGTCTTTTCCCGTCACGATGACGGGACGGTGGACACGCTGCCCCATGCGCAGAAGCGTTTCTTCAATACACTCTGCTACTTCTCCAATATAGGACATATCCCACGGAAATTCATCCTCGGTCTTATCCAGAAACGCGAGAATCGTTTCATAGACCGTATTGTCGATCTCATCAAGACGTTCTGTTTGCGCACTGCTAAATTCTGGATATTGTTCATCTGACATTTTCAGTCCTCCTGCGTTCTGTGGTTTTTCATCGTACACGATTAAATTACAAGCCGTAGATGTCCGTATTCATACTCTTTGAGAGATTACGCTCCGCACGATCTCATCACCGGCCAGCTCGCTGGTTCGATAGATCTTCTGACAAAACGGCATCAAGCTGAAATCCATGCCGGGAGTGCCTGCGTCCAGAAGGATGCCGGTCACGGTGAATTTTCGGGCAGCCTGTTCTTTGCGGAGCGTTTCCAGATAGTCCTCCGGCAGCTCACACAGGCCGTCGGTCAGAAAGACAATGTCGGCATTCTCAAAGCCGGTGCCCATGAGTTGGATCGCCTCATCCAAGGGCTGTTTGAAATTCGTGCCGCCGCCTAAAAACGTCTCAGCGGCGTTTATCTTATCCTGCACGGAATACTGACCGGGCAGAAATATGTCCACCTTGCACGAGGAAGAATCGGCAAAATGAATGAGTGCAAATTTGCGCCGGTTTTCTGCGGCAATGTCCAGCAGCGTCAGCGCCACGGCCTTGCCCCATGCGGCAGCGTCGCCGCGCGTGGAGCTGGATTCGTCGAGGCAGCAGATGATGTCGCCCATGCCCTTGTGGACGGGCTCACGCCTGCGGTACTGCTTGAGCCGCCGCTGCTGATACTTTTTCACAAACAGCGGAACCGTCTGTGGCGAAGCAAGCATGGCAAACTCCGAGCCGATGGCGCGGGAAAGATCATTGCCAAGCTCCAGCGCATACGTTTCTCCGCGGCCATAGGCGTAGCCGTTGCGCTTGCCTTGCGCGAAGATCTCACGAAACCGGCCGAGGTGCTTTGAGATCTCCAACAGCGCAGGATTCTGCCGAACCTTTTGAAGAAGCTCGGTGTTCACCGCGTTTTTCTCCATCTTTCCGGCATCATCACTCCACGCGCCGAGGATTATCTGAACTTCCTTTGCCTTTTCCGCGGCTGCGCCGACGGCGGCAGAAATGCTCTGACATATGGCATCTTTGTTTTGCCGTGCCGTGATATCCACCATTTTTGCAACGGCTTCGACCTGCCGCGTTTTGCTTTCGGTCTGATTCGCCGCGTCGATCAGCGCCTGCTCCAGCGTGGGATTCTGCACGGAATCCCGCATCTGCTCCAAAAGCTCCGTGAGCTTCTGCCGCGCCTGATTCCGCGCGGCTTGCAGCTTTTCGAGCGTTTTCAGCGTGCCGTTCCTACCGCCAAACTCCGGCAGCAGCTCATCCAGCTGCGCGCCGATCCTTGCCGTAAACTCGGATGCAGCCTCGTAGGCGGGCAGTTCCCGGCCTTCGCAGATCGACTTGATCGTCGGATAGTCCGCGTCCTCGATCACATGGTCGAGCAGCTTCGCGTTGAACTTCTGTGCCTCCGCCGTAAGTCTGTCCGCGTCGGTTCGCTTTGGAAACAGCGAGTAAAACGACTGAAAAATATCTCTGGACAGCGCGGGAAAGCTGCGCAGCTTGGGCGCGGCCTCCTGCTGGATGGATTCCATGCTTTCATCGTTCTCTCTCAGATCGCGGTAGATGCAGTCCTCCAGCTTGGAGCTTTGCAGCACACGGTCCGTTTTCTGTGCTGCAGGCGTTCCGGCATACTGAAAATTGCCCCAGCGAGAATCCAATACGCTTTGTATGGTGCGAAAATATCGTTTCAAAGAGATACCTCCGTTCTTTATAATCATCGCTCGAGTTTTCGTTCAATGCTGCGCATCAGGTCCAAAACGTCTTTTGCAAATGGATAATCACTTGTGCTGTCTCGCACGACTTCTGTTAAGAAGTTCTGCATCTCGCGCCAGCATTCCATGTAGAACATCAGTTCATCTTCGCGGCTCATAGGTATCGCTCCCTTCCTTCATGCACCAGTTCTCCGGCACGGCAACAATGGCCCATGCTGTCAATGGGATACGGCTATTCATCATGTCCTCGATGGCTTCCTGCATCCCGCAGGCATCGCACACATAGATTTCCGTCCGGCGGCTAAGAGCGTTCCGCGTGACACTCTCGGTATCCATTGTCATTTTTCCGCAGCGCGGGCAGGCAAAATGCCTGTCCCGCTGCTTTTTTGCGAAGCGTTCAATCAGTGCTCTGGCGTCGTTCTCGTTCATAGAAATCGTTCCTTTCTTGAAACCGTTTTATATGGATTTCAGCATCAATGGTATATTTATAGCTGAATGTTGCCCATGACTGGTGCAGCTTCCTGCGCTCCGTCATGCTGGTCCAGCAGCGCACGGTCATTTTCGCCCAGCCGGTCTAACAGACCCGCCGCGTCCATGTACTCTGCGACGTTTCCAACCATACGCCGAAGGAGTTTTTCTTCTCCCTCTGCCCGCGGGCCGAGTCGGATGCACTGTTCCGCCAGCGCCTGTGCCACCAGTCGCTGTTCGTCTGGAGACAGGTTCAAGGACATCGTTTCTGCCGGCTCTGGCTGTCTTCCGGCCACCATGTACCGCGCGTGGACACTGTTGTCGCCGCGGATCGCTTTCGTAATCGCAGAGGAAATGAGGAACATTCGATCCAGATCTGCGCCGCTTTCGCCCAGCGTTTTGCCGGTCATGAAATGCTCTGTCTTGCGCTGACTGTCCTCGTACCAGTCCAGAAACACATTCAGATAGATGCCCTCGCTTCCGCCGTAATCGGTCTTGCAGAAAAAGTTAGCATCTCTGGGCATCTCGCGTCCGTTTTGCCAACGACTGTCCAGAAGAAGATACTCGTCTGGCAGATAGCCCACGCTGTCCAAATGCGCTTCCAGTTCGTGAAAAACATCTTCCGCTGTGCGCTGACCGGCATAGGTCAGCTTTCTCGGATTTTCTGTATCCTGAATCCAGTGTTCAAATTCAATTCGCTTCATACAGTCTCCTTTTATCGTCTTATAATGAAATTAAAAAGATAGAGAAAGGGAACGCAGCATAAGCACTGCGTTCCCCCGTTCATGTTTCAGCAGAAGAAGCGTGTTCTTCTGCAATTTTCATTGCGACCCTCTGAGCGAACTGGTTTTTGCCGGATATGGATATAGGCTTCTCTGCTATTTCCCACAGCGGCATCGTTTTCTGTTTTTCTAAACGCTGCTATCCGTGCGTCAGTTCATCCCTGATACGCATCAGAATCTTGCCAAGCCGGTTTTCTCCATAGCCGTCACAGACGCCCCAGATATGGTCACCCCAGTTATTCCCCTCGATAAGTTCAAAATCGCTGGTTGAGATAAGCCGCTCTGCCAAATCAGGATTTTGCCGGAATTTTGCTTCGCAGATCTCGTACATGACCATATCTTTGATCTGATCCCAATCATTACGGAGTTTCACCCTGCGTCCAAGTCTTTTTGCTTCAGACGGATTTAAGCAGCAAAACTCGGCCCTGCGCTCTGGGCATTTTGCAGCCTGGAACGCCGCCTCGTTGTTTTTGAAAACCAATCCGTTGTAGGTAATGGGAGCCGGGTAGAAATTGCTCAGGAAGTCATACGCACCCCTGAACGCACTGATATTCTGCCCCATATGCGCTTAAAAGCCTCCGCCGAAGTTCGGCACGAAGCTGCCGGGCTGTGCGCTGCCAAAGTTGGGCGTAAAGCCGCCCGTCTGCGCAGGCGCACCGAAGCCCTGCGTGGGTGCGGAGGCAGAACCGCCGTCGTCCTCCTTCTTGCTGTCGCCAAAATAGATGTTTTCAGCAAGGATCTCCGCCGTGCGGCGCTTGTTGCCTTCTTTGTCTTCCCAGTTCCGGATCTGCAAACGTCCGGACACGACTGCCATGCGGCCTTTCGTAAAATACTTTGCCGCAAATTCAGCCGTGTTTCTCCACGCAACGACATCAAGAAAATCGGTTTCCTTTTTCCCGTCCTGCTGCGAAAAATCGCGGTCTACTGCCACGGAAAATGACGCAACGGAAACGCCGGAGGCCGTCTTGCGAAGCTCCGGATCGTGTGTGAGTCTGCCCATAACTACAATGTGATTCAGCATAAATGACCCTCCTATTAAAATTCGTTCTGTTCTGCCTTCAGCTTTTCCAGCTTCTTTGTTATGCCGGGGATCGTAAAGGTACCGTGGAGTTCCTTTTCTGCTTCGGGATGCCGAAGAATTACGAACCATTTGAACACGGTCTTATTGCGTTCAGCTGCCGGCATATGGTCGATTTCATCCGACGAATACCGCGTATCGCGGATCTCCATAAACCGCACGCATGTTTCTTTCTTGAAAAAAGTGTGCATTTCCGGCATCGTCGCCATGATTCTGATGTGACTTTCCAACGTATACCTCCCAATCATTACTGCAATGCTGCCAGCTGCTCCAGCGGCGTGTAAGTAAAGCCAATGGCCTCATGCGCCGCCTTGCTGATGCGCTCCAGTTCGGAAAGCAGTCCGTCCGTAAGCGCCTTTTCGCTGTCAGACGCAGCATTTGCAGCCATCTCGGTCTGCATCTGGTAGAGCCGCACCAGCTCACCGCGGAATTTGCGGAGCGCTGCCTGCTTTGTGCGTACATTTTCCGCTGCACCGCAGGCGCTGTCGAAATCGTCCTTTGCGTCCTGTGCCATGGCAAGAAGGTCGCTGACCTTTTCCTGCATCGGATTGACGCAAAGACGCTCCAACGTGCCGGTTACAAACTCGCGGTCGCTCGGCTGCTGCCAGAAGTAATTCCGCAGCACCAGAAGATCGGTCGATGTGACCTCCGTATGTCCCCCCCAGCCACGCCTTTGCCTGCGCAATGGAGAAGTAGCTGAGGAATTTTCGGTCGGACACGGGAATTTGGGCACGCAGCGCACAAAGTACGTCGTCCATCAGGTCGTGGATGCTGTCCGGTACCTGAATGGCTTTAACCTCCTGCTGCATAGCGCGCAGCTCCTCCAGCGAGATCGTCGCATGGACTGCGCCGAACGAGCCGCCGAGCTTGTCTTTCAGGATCGCCAGCCGGTGCGCCTTTTCTGAGATGTTTTCCGTGACGACCTTCAATTCCAGCCGGTCATAGAGCGCCGAGAGGATCTTTTCCTCCGGGTCATTGAAATTCGGAATTTCATTGGACGCGGCGAAAAAGGAGATCGTCGGAATGGGATAGGTCCGGCCTTCATTGGTGTATTTCCGCTCGTTGAGCGCCGTCAGAAGTGCGTTCAGAACGCCGTCATTGCATTTGAAGATCTCATCCAAAAACACAATGTCGGCCTCCGGAATTTTGCCCGCGGTCTGCACGACCGGTTCACAAGGATGCAGCGCGGCAACAGCCTTGCGATAGGCATCCAGCTTATTGCTGACTTCTGCCAGCTTCTCAAACGTCGCCGCTTCGTTTTTCATCTTCGGCAGACCGTTCAGGAAGCTCTGCAAATCAAAGCGCAGGTTCTGGTAAATCCCATCGCCCTCGAACGCTGCCTCCGGCACAGAGCCGGGGATCAGGCTGGAAAGATCAAGCCGCCCGAATAGCTGTTCTTCGTCCGTCTGCTTGGAAAGGAGCCGTTCAAATTGCTTCGCGCCTGTGATGCGGCTGCGGAAAGCGTTGATCGCGTAGCTCTTTGCCTGACCGGGATCGCCCAGGATAAACAGGTTCTTCCGCGTCAGGAGCGCAATGGCAATCAGCTCGACCAGTTCTTCACGCTCGGAAACGGCGCTATTTACGTCGGCCATGATAGCCAGCATTTTATCTCGTAAGCTCATGCGGCAGCCCTCATGCGGTAGGCGTCCAGCGAGATCACACTGCTGTGCGCTGTTTTCTGCAGCTCCATGCGGAGCTGTGCGAAGATATGCTGCTCCAGATTGCCTTTTTCCGGGTCATACGACATGACCGCCCGGATGAGCCGCAGCGCAAGCTGCTGATACACGTCGTCCGTGTCCAGCTTCGCTGCACGGATGAGCGCACGGTTCTGCTTCATCACGGCCTTGATGCACCACAGATGGTTTTCCACGATGGCGTTTCTCTGAGAAATGGTGAAATTGTTTTTCATGGTCTTTCTCCTTTGTATTTGGGGAGGCAGATGCCTCCATGTGTGTTTTGTCAGGCGGATGCCTTTTTCTGTTCTCTGCGGTTCTGTCTGGCGCGTTCGGCGTCAAACATCGGGGTCGGGACAAAGCCGTCCAGCGTCTTATAGAGGATGACGGACTGTACGCCGTCAAAGACCTCCACGACCTGATGCAGCCCCAGATGCACGTTCAAAATATCCTCCACCGGTGTGGTGCGAATCTGCTTCTGGAACGCATATGCGTCCAGATCAAGCTGCCGCACCTCGGAGAGCGTGTATCTGGATGCCGTGGGGCCGATCTCCCGTCCGAGAGATTTGCAGAGATTTTCGTGCATGAGCCAGCTTTCCGTGCTGGCAAAATCATAGATACGCACCAGGCTCGGCCGGATGCGCTTTTTGCACCAGTCCGGAACGCGGAGCATCTTGTGCCAGCGTTTTAGTAAGCGCGGCTTTTTCTTCTTGGTACAGTAGGCTTCTCCAAACTGCACCACCACGCCGCCAAGCTGACCGGGGTTTCGGCCTCTGTACTCGAAAACGTGATCGCAGTCTGTGCATACGGGAACCTTGGGCCGGATCTTCATACGACATTCTCCTTACTTTTTATCCATTTTGGCCCGGCAGAGGTCGATCACACGCTGGCAGGTATCAATTTCAAACCCGCCGATGTGCGTCTCCTCCTCTGAGAGCTTTAATTCTCGTGCCAGCCATTGATAGGCTTTCGTTCGGCTGATGTGCATTTTCTGCCAGTAAGCGTCGAACACCTGATGGGCTTCGATGCGCTTGAGCCGCAGAATTTCATTCGCCACATCGCCGAGCGGCCGCGTGGTACCCTTGTGGCAGCCGACGCGGGCATTGCAGTTCTGGCACTGATACAGATATTCGTTCTGCATTCCAAGCCGCTCCGTGGAGCTGCCATAGACATCAGCAGCCGGAACGAGCCGGATGATCCCGCCGCAGTAGCGGCAGATGGTCGGTTTCTTCAAATAGGCGTGTCCTCCTTTTTTATGCCGCCTCCTTGCGCGGCTTTTTTGTCTTTTGGGGTTTCGATTCGATTGCTTTCGGTTCACGCACCGCCATCTGGAAGCAGACAAGCTCGTCTGTTTTGAGAAGCAGCGCACTGTGCTGCACGACCTCCAGCATGAGCGTTCCGTTCAGCGCTTTCAGGCACTCCATGAGCTGCGCCGGATTGTACCAGTACACGCCCGCAGGCTCGCCGCTCAGTGCGACCACGTCCATAGCTGTCTCCGAAATGCCGTATTCGCTCTCACAGCGCACGGTCAGCCGGTTTCCTGCAAAGGACAGGGAAAATCGGTTCTGCGTGCCGGTGACGCTCAGGGCTTGCAAAATGGTATCACGGAGCAGGGCGGCGTCGGTCAGGACGGTAAACTGCTGCTTCAGATTGGACAGCACCTGCGACACGGCAAGATATGGTCCTTCCATAATTCGCGCGGCGAACAGGAAATTCTCCTTCCGAAAGACAATGGCTTTCCCGGTCGTACCGACCTGCAGCTTCTCGCGGTCGCTTACCAGACCTGCCAGCTTTTCCAGTGAAGCTGCCGGAACAAGGAAACTGATGTTCCCGCGGCTCTCGCGGTCGCCTTTGGCGGATGCGATGCGAAAGCTGTCTGTGCTGACCGCCTGCAGGCCGTCCGCACCGAAGATCAGGTTCACGCATTTGAGCATGGGTCTTGCCGTGTCCTCAGAAACGGCAAACGCCGTTCGTTTGGTCAGCGACGGAATGCCGCTCACAGGCACGGTCGCTGCCGGGCAGGGAATTTCCATGCGCGGGTACTGTGCCGCGTCCATGACGGGAATGGCGTATTCCGCGTTCCCGGAGGAAACAACGAGCTTTCCGCTTTTCATCTGAAACGTCACGCGCTCGCCATCCAGCAGGCGCAGCATTCCAGAGAGAAGCGGGGCTTTTACGACAACGCTGCCATCACGATCGATCTGCGCGGGGAGCTGCTGCTCCAACGCGATCTCCAGATTCCCGGACGCAACGGTGAGTGTGTCCTGCTCGGCCTGCAAATACGCGCATTGCAGAATTTCGATCGTGGAGACTCTGGGCGCAATGCGCTCGGCGTTCTGCGCCGCAGCAAGCAGCTCTGTTCGGTTGACGGTGAATTTCATAGCATCCTCCTTTTTACGCAACGGAATCGAACAAACTCAGCTGGTTTTCCACCTGCTGCGTTTTCTTCGTCCGTTTGGCTTTCTGCTGTTCCAGCTGCACCATGGCGGCTTGCAGCTTTTCCTCCTGTTCTGCGGTAAACACACGCTTTGGCGGTTCAATCCTTTCCGGCACGGGCTCCAGCGGCAAAGTTGGTTCCGCAACAACGGGCGGTGTCGATACCTCACGGTCCGGATTCTCAAACGCCATCTTCTTGAACGCTGCCGCAATATCCTCCACATTGTCGCGGATGCCGAGCATCAGCTCCTTCGCCATCTGAGAGGTCATGTCCTGTACGTCGCTCATTGCGGCAAGTCCTTCCTCGGAGAAGTTTCCTTCAATGAGTCCGGCGACCGCCAGCTTCGAGGCCATGAGCTTCAGACATTTCTGCTGCATGGTGTCCTCGTAGTAGAGCATATAGACCTTGACTGCGGGCGCTTTCTGGTTGATGCGCCAGCTTCGGCGCGACGCCTGCCGCAGCGTAAAGAGCTTGTAGCCCATGCTGTAGAACACCAGCGTCGTAAAGGCGTTGAGATCCAAGCCGGTTTCTACCAGAGATGGGTTTACGATCAGCACCTGCATCCCGGCAGCGAGCTTTTTCTGCACCCACTCCTCACGGTTGGTGGTCTTGATCTTGTCGGTCAGGATCTCCGTGCGATAGCCTTCATCCGTCAGGAGCTTTTTGAGCTTCTGCTGGGAATCCGTGCGCACCCAGCTTGTGTAGATGAGCGCACGCTCCCCGTTCTGGATGGCTGCCTTTACGATCTCCAGCGTCCGCAATTCCTTTTCTCCGAGCGTATCTGCGTCCCCGATGTTCTCAGGTTCGACGATGGGTACATCGCTGTCGGGGTAGAGAATGGGCTTCTGGTCATACGGCTGATCCGGATAGACAGTCAACAGATTCAGATACGCGGAAAGAATCTTCTGTGCTGCGCGGCGGTCTGAACGTAAAACCTGTACAAGCTTATGCTCGATCCGCTTGTACTCCGTCTCTACCGCTTCGTCCATCTCACAGGCAATGGGAATTTCTTCGTAGCTGGGGAGTGCCTTGCCCATGTCGGACAGCGACAAAAACGCCGTTTTTTCCAGCAGGAACCGCGAAAACACCAGCGGCGAAACGCCCGGAAGCTGGCGCGTCCGAACGCTGCTTTTCTGCGATCTGCGCTTTGCGGCATAGTTTTCATCGGCTTCGGTGTAGGTTGTTTCCACAACGCCATACTCCGTATTGAACAGCGCGGGCTTTTCATGCGGCTTTCCGTCCGCCAGCATCAGCTGCGCCGACGTGCGGTAGAGCAGATGAAAAATGCCGGAGCTGTAGCCATTGATGAGCGTGGCCGTCATGCCGATGACCTTTTTTGCCGTGCCGAACAGCTCTGCCATCGCGTCGCCCTGGCCGCTGTCGTTGTTGTACTCGTGCAGCTCATCCACGATGAGACCGTCGAGCCTGCCGCGGTACCGCTTCTTGATGTACGAGCTGAGCGGATACCGCCGGCACGCGCCGCGCGTCGGAAAGTACCCGTCCGGGTTCTCGCGAAGCGTCTGCAAAGCGTCCAGCGCGGCGGGGTTCTTCGTCTTCTGCATGGCATGGACTGCCAGCTTCCGATGCACCCAGCCGTATTCCGGAATCTTGACCCACGGAGAAGGTACGCTTGGATTTACCGCCGTCCACAAGGGACTTTTGCACTTCATACATTGATGATTGCGCCGGTTTTCCATGCGGAACGCCTCCGGTTTCGCGGTCACCCAGTCGTATGTATCGTCGCTGCTTGGCAATTCTATGACGGAACCACAGCCGGGGCAGCGGAACGCGCCTTTTCGCGCGTCAAACAGAACCGCCGGGCGGCGCATATAGCCGTCTCTGGCTTTTTCCTTGCTGATGACGGCGTAGATGCTTTTGTCGCCCTGCCGGTACTGCGCGTACAGGCTGTCCAGCTCTGTAATGCTGCGGACGATGACTCCTGCGGTGTCCGGCAGCGTTTCGGCAATTTCGCGCACCCACTTCTTCGCAACGTGCGCCGGGCAGAGGATGATGTTGAACGTCTTTTTCCGTTTCTGCGCCTGATACGATGCCAGTGCGGTCGCACCGATCTTCGTTTTGCCGCTTCCACACTCTGCCACGATGAACGCAGACTTTCCCTCCGAGAGCTTGCGCTTGACCGATTCCGCGACGGCAAGCTGCGCCGGGTAAAGGCTGTAGCCCGCGTGTGTGCGGATGTAGTCGTTGATGCGCAAAATCTCCGGGGAAAGCTGCTCCGCAGCGGGGTCAAAGAGCGGTTGGAACTGATTCCGGATTCGTTCCGCGACGGTCACACCGAATACGGACAGATAGCTGGTGACGGAATGCACGCTTTCAAAGCCGTTGGGATTCTGAACCGTTCCAGGGATGCAGATTGCACCGCTTTTGAGGCCGTCCTCCAGCACCTTGACGATATTGGCGTCGTCCTTTTTGCACAGCAGCAGCCACGCCTCCAGCCGTTCCCGGATGGAGATGACGCGCAGCGGCTTGAGAAATCTGCGCCGCTGCAATTCGTCCAGAACATAGTCCTGAAACTCCGGGATAAGCGGCACAGCCGTTTTCCGGTTCAGCGCTTCAAATAGCGCCCGCCGGTCTCCGGCCGGACAAAAAAGAACGCACTTCCGCGGCGGCAGCTCTACATTCGTCTGCCCGCCCATTTCTTCCTCGTTGGTTGATCTGGTCTCATCTGCATCGTCCAGCGAAAGGATCGTTGCCTCGGCATAAATTCCGTCGTGGCTCAGATGGCATTCGTACTTCTTTGGTTCGCAGGCGAGCATGGCTGGTTCACCGGCAAATTCCGTTTCCAGCGTCGCGCCGGCATAGATCGCGTCCGACATGGCGCGCACCATCTCCGGATACCCGCCGAAGCGGATCGCCCGAAGACGCTGCTCGCGTCCGTCCGGTTCAAGGACGATCGTGTCCGCATACGCGCTGAGACGGATCTCCTGCTTGGGATTGTAGTAGCTGATTGGCATTAACCGGCTCTTTTCTGGCATTCATGGTTTCACTCCTTTCATCGTTTTTGGACGCAAAAAGACCGTAACTGCCAAGCGGCAATTACGGTCTTACTGGTCCTGTTGTATTTTGGTATTCACTGGCCTGCGCGCGGAACCGGGGCATACCTGTCCCCAAGCTTTCACCTCCGCCCTTCATCTGCTCCGCCCTGATACTGCTCTGACCTGGAATACAGATTTATTGTAGCGCAGCAGCAGACAGGTGCAAACTTGCGGATTACTCAAGTGTTGTATCGCATAACCGCTTTCTCCGTGCCGCCCGACGAATCCAGCTTGCGGCTCTGCGCTGCTCCGTATCATCATAATAGGCGATCATGTCCGACGCCGACGCAAGATAGCACAGCTTCCGCGTCAACCCGATCCGTCCGGGCCAGAGCCAGCAGCCCTGCGGGTACAGCGTGTGCAGATAGTCAAGCTCCGGCTCTGCCGGTCTCTCTTTTCGCAGTCCGCATAGGATCACTGTATAGTCCAGCAGCGGATAGTCCTGCTGCAAGCGCCGGATCACGCGGAGCGCAAGCTGTTCAAACGGGCCGAAATAGCCAAGAACAAACGCGGAAACATGCTCCTGCTCAATCAGCGTACGAAGCCGCAGTTCCAAACGCTCCTCATTCAAATTTCTGATCGTCTGATCTCCAATTAGCGCGCAAATCATAGCTGTTTCCCTCCGCTCCCATTTCAACAGAACGATTGTCTGCTTATTATAAAGCGCATGCGCCATATATTTCGGCGAATTGCATAATATAATTATATAACGCTCTATAAATAAGTCAATCGCTTTATAGGCGAAGCTGAACCAAAACGCCGCAGCTTCTATAATTTTCACAGAAGGGGGCGTTTACTATGAGCAAAGACGAAATCAGCTTCAAAAACCGGGACCGATTTATCCAGATGGGCATTGCGATCTCCTCCCTGCGGAAGATGCGCGGGATGTCACAGGAACAGTTAGCCGAAAAAGCAAGCATCAGCCGCTCTCATCTGAGCGCGATCGAAGCACCGAATATGGTCCGTGCGTTCTCCATGGAAGCGTTCTTTAACATCGCCGACGCGCTTGATGTAACGCCTGAGGAGCTGATCCAGATCGCATTCTTGCAGGATAAGATTTTGAAAAGAAATACTTAAAGAAATTTGATTTTGATAAGCAAATCGGCTATACTGGATAGCAGAGTCCAAGCCTCGAAAGGAGCAACTGTCATGGATCAAATACAAAACCGCCGGATTGCTGCGGTCAAGGCAGCCGACGCGATCAATGCGATTGAAGGCGTTCCGGCTTCTGACTATGCCAAAACGCTCTCTGCTTGTTGGGCAAAGGGAGAAATCACAGACCAGCAAATGAAATCTGCGCTGCTTGCTTCCCACAGAAAGCTTGCAGCAATGGTGCGCAGCCGTGTCTGACATTTATTTATACGAGGATGTTCCTGTCCTGAAAAACAAACTGGACATTCGGGATGAGAAAACGCTTGATCTGATCGAGGCGGAGCAGTCACGCGCAAGCATGATGATTTTGTATGAGCGCGGCTTTTCGGATTTTACACCTGCCGGATTGTGCGAAATCCATCGGTTCCTGTTTGGCGATATTTATGATTGGGCCGGTCAGTATCGGATCATCAATATCGAAAAGCGGGAGCGTTTGCTGGGCGGGCGCAGCGTCTGGTACAGCAACGATGAAGCGATCCCAGATGATTTGGAGAAAGCATTCACCGCTATTTCAGAGAAACAGTGGGAGCAGTTCTCCAGAGAAGAATTTGTGCATACTCTTGCAAGGCTGTTTCCGCGTGTATGGCAGGTACACCCATTCCGTGAAGGAAATACGCGAACGGTGGTTATGATGATGACGCTGTTCGTTGAGCATTACGGCTATTACATGGATCACGAATTGATGGCCGCGAGTGCTGGATATGTGCGCGATTCCTTTGTCATGGCTTCACTGGATCAGATTTCTGAGTATGAGCATCTGGAGCGCATTTTGATGGATGCGGTCTGCACCGAGCCGATCATCTATGACGAACAGGCTCTTGATTCTGGCGGACAATCGGAAAGAACGGGAAAATATCAGAAATACCAAAAAGAAAAGTATGTTCCGCAGCCACACCAGCAGCGCGAAAAATCATAATCTTTCGCAACGAAACGGCAAGGCGTATAATGCGCTTTGCCGTTTATATATTTGCGCATTATCGTCCTACGATCTTCCCAAAGATCTGCTTTTTCCCCTCGTCATACCGCTGGATCACGACCATGACGGTATCGCCGGTTTTGAAATCGGAGTCCTCGTAGTGGAACGAGTACCGGCACATGACGACCGCGCCGTCGGAGAGGTTGCAGAACACGCCGCCGGCGTATTTGCCCGCGATACTCGCCCTGCGGCGGCAGCCGATGGGGTGACGAAGACTGGCTTCGTCGAAGGGGTTCGGCACCGTCTCCTTGACGGAGATCTCCAAGGTACCGGCCTTGCGGTCAAACTGCTTGACCACGCAGGTCAGCTCATCGCCCGGATGGTACTGCTCCCGCAGGTCTGGAATAGCGGCATAGCTCATATCGCGCTGCGAAAGGTTCACGTCGTAGCCATAACACTCGACCAGACACCGGCGCGGGCCGACGGCCAGCACATGGCACGGCACACGGCTGCCCGGCTGGTGGAGCGGCTGTGTGGAGAAGAAATAGCGCCGGGACGCCAGCGCCAGACGGCGCGATCCAATGGCAAAGCCCGCTTCACGATCCACATGGGTAATGACAAAATCGATCTGAGCGCCCGGCATGTTCCGCAAAACGAACGCCGGGCGTTCTTCATTTTCCGCCCACATTTCCGTCTCGGGAATCAGAATGCGGGCGCGGAACGGCACGATGACCGCGCAGTACATCCGCTTGGTCTCGACCTGTCCGGTCTGCGCGCTGCGGACGGTCATGGAATGCGGATCGACGCCGATGATCGTGCCGCGCATGACGCTTCGGCTGCGGAAGGAGGCGTAGATCGTGTTCCACTCCTGCCGCTGCTCCGGCGAGAGATCCTGGTCGAGCGCACGGAAGTCCAGATCGTAGAAGGATTTCTTCTCCGGTTCGGAAGATTCAGATTTTTCTGCCGCTGCGGGCACGTCGTCCTCTCCATAGGGTTGTACAGGTTCTGTGATTGCAGGTTCTTCGACCTGCGGTTCCACTGTGGGCTGCTCCATGATGGCCTTTTCTTCGGTTTCAGTAATTTCCGGCTGCACAGTTTCTTCTTGCAGCACTTCGGGTTCAGCTTTCTTTCTGGGCATATGTAGTTCCTCCTAAAAATTATTTTCTGGCAAAGAAGCGGTGCGTGCCGTTTTCTTGCCGGATCGCAAAAATGACGGGTCTGGTGTATGGAAATGTCTCTGGTCGGATGTCATCGGGCAGCAGAACGATGATCTTTTCGTCCTGCCGGATTTCATGCTCCGGCGGCGGATCACTGCCGGACACGATGACAAACTGCTTGAAGCTGGGTTCTCCAAGCGAGAAGCGGAGCAGGATATGTTGCTCCACGGCATAAAAATCCTCTGGCTGTGCCGCGGACAGCTCCAGCATCACGTCAATGGCTTCTATCTGCTGTGTGGTAGGGCGCTCTCCGGTTGGTGTAACGAGACCATCCGAGATTTGCAGCAGGCCGCCCATCTGCATCTGGCGTACACAAGCGCCGGTCACGCGCACGGCATCGTCAAGCGAAGAAAAAGCAAACATCTTTTGCAGCAGCGCGGCAAGCTGCCGCTGCTCCGCGCAGCCGAGCTTCTCCAACACGGCCAGCAGATACTTTTGCTGTTTCGTCAGCAGCATCAGCCTCGCCCCTTTCCCGGCGGCGAGCGCAGCGAATTGAGATACGGATCGACCAGCAGGTCACTCTCCGTTTCCGTGATGCAGTTGTAGATGGTTGACATAACGTATTTCGTAGAATCCCTGACCGGCACATTCCGGTTCGCGTGCAGCTTGATCTCCGCTTCCTGCAAAACGAAATAGTTCAGCCGGTGCAGCCGTGAGCGTACCCGGCTTTGTGGCAGAACGGCCTGCCCGATGCGCAGTTTGTCCGAGTAGAAAAGCCGCTCAATGGCGTTCTCAAAAACACGCGCCACCTCCGGCTCGAAATACGAAAGCTCACAAGCATCCAGAATGCCCGTGAGCTCTTTTTCATCGTCCGCCGGCCCGTCCTCCGAAGCTACGGATGGACTGACATCTGAGAAAGCTATATCAGGTTGACTAAAATCAGTATTACTTGCGTCCGAATCCTGCGGTTCTGGAACATCAGAATCTGCGGTTCTAAAGGCGTGGATTTCGGGGTTCTGGGGCCGCGTATCCTGCGGTTCTTCCGCTTCAAGAAACGCAGAATCCGCGGTTCTGGAACCGCAGGATTCATACTCCCTTGATGAAAACGGTGCACATTCGTAGTTCGGATCGTCGATGGGCGTGACGCTGGCCAGATAGATCTGATTGGCGTCGCCGCGGCCGCAGCGCTTTTCCCATATCAGCTGAAGCTCCGCCAGCTTGCGGAATGCCGCCGTGACGCGCTGCTCGCAGATGCGAAGCTCCTTCGCCAGCGCCTTGCGTGGGAAGATCACGAACACCTCACCAGCATCGTTCACCCAGCCGTTGCGCCGCGAGAGCTGAAAGCGGTTCAGAAGAAAGGTGTACGTCACCTTCGCGTCCAGACTCATATCCGCATATCGCGGGTCGGAAAATAACCATCGCGGCATCTGCATGTGCCAGACGTTCTGTACGTCCGTCTGCCGCATAAGCCGGAAACGTGGATGCTCGGTCAGTTTGGCTGCTTTCATGGGGATTCCTCCTGTTTAAGTAAATAGGAAAAGGTGCAAATAATTCAAAAAATAATCCGTGAATTGGTGCAATAAACTATGGATGACCCGTTCGTTTCCCAATATGTTGCTGCGCGTGCCCATTGTCGATAGAATGCAGCTACATACGATAAGTGCCAAAAATGCGAAAGTTGAGCACGATATTCGTATGAATTTTGCGCCGATCTTGACCATGCACGCTTTTTACACATAATATCGATAGATGCAGTCTTGAAATTTTAGCGTAATTATGCTAAACTGCAAGCGTTAGGAGGATGATACTATGAACATGATCCGTCCGGTTTCCGACCTGAGAAACAACTTTGCGGAGATCTCCAAAACTGTCCACGAAACCGCGCAGCCGGTGTTCCTGACGAAAAACGGCTACGGTGATATGGTCGTGCTGAGCATGGAAGCGTTTGAGAATCTGCAGTTTGAAAGTGAAGTCTACTTCAAGCTGCAGGCGGCCGAGCGCGAAGCGGAGCTGTCCAGCGAACGCTATTCCTCCAAGGATGTTCTGAAGGCGATGAAAGACGCCATTGGAGGATCGAAGGTTGTATAACGTCGAGTATTTGCCCTCTGCCGTGCAGGACATGGTAGAGATCGTCCTGTATATCGCAAGGGAGCTGAACAATCCAACTGCGGCAGAGCGCATCGCGGAGCGGCTGGCCGAGGCCGGAGAAAGCCTGCGGGAGTTTCCGTATGCGCAGCCAGCCTACGCGCCGCTGCGCCCCTTAAAGCATGAATACCGCAAGCTGCTCGTTGAGAACTACATGATGCTCTACTGGGTGTCCGAGACAGAAAAGCGCGTGACGATTGCCAGAGTGGTCTATGCCCGCAGAAATTATGCTAAATTGCTGGAGTCTGGATAGGGTTTTGCTGCGCCTTGACGGAAAGGAATAATTCGTCTATAATTAAAACAGAATAAATCCTTGGAGGGATGCTATATGATGATTCGTTCTGCAACCGCCCTTCGGAATGACTACGATGGCATGGTGAAACTCTCGACTGAAAAGCAGGAGCCGATCTATCTGACGCGCAGCGGTGACGGTGAGATGGTATTCCTGCCAATCGAGCTTTGGGAAAAACGTCAGGCAGAACTAGAGCTTTTTGCGGAAATGCTGCGCAGGGAGCAAAATAAGCTTGCCGGTGCAAGAACGTATTCCACAAGTGACCTGCGCGCCGATGTGGAGGACATTCTTCGTGAGAGTTAAGTGGCTAAACGAGGCGCGGAATGAGTTTCTGGCATTTTTGAAATACTACAAAACCGAAGTCGGCGCACCATACGCGAAAAAGTTTGCGGATAAAGTCCTTCATGCCACAGAGCAGCTTGCAGATTTCCCGGAGATGGGCGTATTGAAATATGATACGTTGATGGGCAAGCACGATTTCCGAGCATTGTTCATCGACCAGTATGTCTGCATCTACAAAATCGAGATTGACACGGTCTATATTTACCACTTTGCAGATGCCCGAAAGAATTACATATACCATATCTTCGGGATGGAATAGGCGACTACATATCCAGGATACTATCCACCGTACACTCCACCATTCCGATCTCGTCATCCTCAGCCAGATCGTAGGCGGGCGGCTGCTCGATGCGGTCTGGCTGTTTTTCTTTGACGGGCGGTTTGGGGATGTTTGACGGTTCTTTCTGAACAGATGCTTTCTTTTGCGGCGCTGTTTCGGCTTCTTTTCTCCGCCATTCTGGAATGTAATCAATGACACGGCAGGTGGTGAGGACGGCGTAGTCCGGCAGCTCCTCCGGCGTCATTTTGTAGAGGAGCGCGGGCTTATGACCCTTAAACAGCGCCAGACACTTCCGGTTTTCCAAGCGTAAAACTTCATCCGGATTCATCAGGTCGCGCTGCGTGTTGCTTCGCGTCTGGGAGTATGGGCGCGTGGACGAATACACCGGCGAAAACAGCGGCATCATCGGCATCTGGTTATTGAGAACGGAGATCGTCACCTTGCCGCATTTTTCGGAAATGTATTTGGCCGAGGTCAGATCGTTGCAGCCCATATAGAGCGTCTGGTCGAACGTCGCAAGCTGATTTTCCCATTCCTTGCCCGGATACTTTTCCTGCCACTGAGAAAGACTCTGCACGACGATCTGCGCGGACATATTAAAGCCGCGGATACTATTGAGACTGTCCGCTACGCCGTCCAAATAGCCGATGTTGCAGTATTCGTCCAGACAGAAGTTCGTCAGCACCGGCAGCCGTCCGCCCGCGCATTGCAGACGTGCGAAGTTTGAAAGCTGCGGCAGCGCCAGCGAGAAGAACAGCGAGGACAAAAAGCGGTACGCGCTGTCCTGCGCGGAAATGATGACAAAGTACACACACGGCCGCTTGCCGGGCAGCAGAAGGTCTACATCATGGTTGCGCGTGATCTTATCCACCAGACGGCTCTGAAAGACTGCCAGCCGGTTGCCGAGACCAATGACGATGTTGCCCCAGAGGTTCTCCTTTGCTTTGAGGAACAGGCCATGCGGATATTTGGCCGGATGCTCTGGCGGGAGAGCAGCTAGCCTGCGGTTGATCTCCTCAATGCTCTCCGTCGCGATCATGCGGTACACATCGCCGAGCCCACGCTGCTCAATGGGGAGAAGATTTCCGTTGGCATCGCGCAGATTGACGACATAGTGAATGAGCGCCATGAGCAGATTCAATTCCGCCCGGCTCCAGAAGTCGTTGGCTTCTTTCGGGCCTGACGTGTTCTGTACGATCGTGTTGGCCACCGTCTGCACGAGCTGCGGCTGGGTGTCCAGACCATACAGGCAGTTCCAGCCGTCCGAGTGTTCCATGTCCAGAAAGTTTACCGCTTTCACATAAAAGCCGTGCTGCCGGAAATACGGGGAAAGACGTTCAAACAATTCTCCCTTGGCATCCGTGATGAATGCGGACTCGCCGCGCTTGGCGCAGCCCATGAGGAACGGGATGATAAAGCCTCTGGATTTGCCGCTGCCCGGCGCGCCGATGCAGAGTAAGTTATTATTGTCTCCGGCAACCATCCGGTGCGCGGCATAGAGTGCGTAAGCATCCGGATCGTCCGGATGCTTTTTGACTTTGCCGAGGATCATGCCCTCCGTCTTGCCTGCGGGCGACAGCTCCAGAAATTCTCGCATTTCTTTTTCCGTCAGGAAACCGGACGTGCCATGCGTACCGTCCGGGAGAATGTCAAACCCGCGCGGGTCGTGCGTGTATTTGTAGCCGGAGAACCAGATGTAGCCCTTTTTCGTGATGAGGCAGATGATCAGCACGATTACCAGCGTCGTTACAATTCCAAAGCCAGTGAATACTGCGCCCCAGTTTTTGAACGGGTTCAGCACCCAGATGCTTTTGATTTCTTCGCCCGTTTGATGAAAGGTCGAAGTGATTCCAAGCCGCAGGGAGTTGAGAAACATCCCATAAAAATACCAGCCGACGATCACGGCTGGCACGCGCATGGGCAGCTTGGCTTTGTTTCGGGCAAACCAGCTTTTGAATCTTGCGTCCAGTTTGTCCTCCAGCTTTTCAAGGAGCTTTGAGAGGCGGAACATCCAGAACACTTCCTTCCGATGTGTAAAATGGCAGATCAGGCGGCGTGTATGGCGCGGTACTTCCGGGCAGTTCCCGCAGCGCCGCATCCGTAATGGTAAAGACACGCGCTTTTCCGGTTTCGCGGTAACGGCGGTTCAGAACAGCTTCCACCTGTTCCGGCAGTGCAGCCAGCGCGATTTGGGAAATGCCGTCCGAACGGGCCGTTTCCACCGCCGCGTCAATGCGTCGCAGATCCATGTCTGCCGCCATGACGAATGGAACGCCCTGATACATCGCGTCATACATCGCCCGATCCGCAGGCGGCTGAACGTAGTGCGACTTCAGGATGATTCTCGCCAGAAGTTCGCGGTAATTGGGTATGCTCAGAATGCGGAGCTGCAAGCAGCCCGTGTCATTGCACGGCATCAGAAAGAGAGGCAGCTTCAGGCAATCGTAGACCTCGCGGTAGGTTTGCAGGCGCGTATTTTGCTTCTCTTGCACGGTATCCAGCTCAGAAAGGATCTCCTCGTAGCTGGACGCGGCAAAGATCAGGGCGCGCTGCTTTGCATGGATCGCCGCCGTGTGATTCTGGAACGCGGTCAGTTCATCCGTCAGCGCAACGCAGCCGATATTGGGACTGACCCAGTGGATCGCGCACATGAGGTTGCCGGTATGGAGCAGTGCCGCTACGCGGGTGCTGCCCCATGGATTGGAGCCG
>ENA-ORMR01000984-ORMR01000984.1-human-gut-metagenome-genome-assembly--contig:-NODE-984-length-24137-cov-3.759945_pt1 | contig 24137 bp, 19 predicted proteins | sample MGYA00242107_ERZ509003 | MGnify/ENA primary metagenome ERZ509003 (study PRJEB26280, sample SAMEA2338699) | human gut metagenome | biome: human gut; feature: human-associated habitat; material: faeces... | reverse complement strand
GATCGGCATGGTGGAAGCCATGCGCGCCGTGCCCGTGGATCGGAGCAGGCCGCGTCCCCTCATCGGGCTTGTGGGCGAAGCGTACCTCCGCAACGTGGATTACGCCAGCAACAACATCATCCAGAGTGTGGAGCAGATGGGCGGGGAGATACGTATGCCCGCGATCATGGAGGTGCTGTGGTACTCGCTCTACAAGCAGCGGTACTTTCAGGAACTGGGGCGGCACCGCGTCAAGGCGTTCATCCACCGCGTCCAGCACGGCATCTTCTGCCGCTGCTTCTTCCGCAGTGGCTGCGGACGTCACCATCAAGGTTGCTGCCATCGAGACCGGCTACGGCGCTGAGATGTGGAAAAAGGTCACCGAGGCCTTTACCGCACAGACCGGCATCAAGGTGGACCTGACCACCGACAAGAAGCTGGAGGACGTCATCGGTCCCTCCATGCAGGGCGGCGACTACCCCGACGTGGTCCATCTGGCCACCGGCCGTGAAGCTGCCCTGACCGAGCAGTTCATCAAGGGCAACCTGATCGCCGACATCACCGATGTGCTGAGCATGACCGTGCCTGGCGAGAGCAAGAAGGTGAGCGAGAAGATCGCCGGCGGCTTTACCGACACCTCCCTGACCAACCCCTACGGCGACGGCAAAACCTATCTGGCTCCCATGTTCTACAGCCCCTGCGGCCTGTTCTACAACGCCGGCCTGTTTGAGGAGAAGGGCTCCAACGCCTGGTATGAGATGGAGGCCAAGGATATCCTGCCAGAGGACTTCGCCTGCCCCCACTGCGGCTCAAGGACGGGCTTCACCAAGGAGGAGATCGCGACGGTCTCCAAGGTGTTCGGCGTCGTGATGACGCTCGCGGGTGCTTTCGTGGGCGGCATCGTGACGATGCGTCTGGGAATTCTCAAGACGATGGCCGTCGGTGCGGTCCTTGCCGCCGTGACGAACCTTCTCTTCGCCGCACTGGCCGGCATTGGTCACAACGTAGGATTTCTCATCTTCACGGTGTCCGCCGACAACCTTGCGGCAGGTCTTGCGAGCGCGGCCTTCATCGCGTACCTCTCAAGCCTTACGAACAAGGCCTATTCTGCGACGCAGTACGCGCTCTTCAGCAGCCTGATGCTGCTTCTGCCGAAGTTCATCGCAGGCTTTTCGGGCGTAATGGTCGAGAGCCTCGGCTATCAGGGCTTCTTTCTCCTGACGGCATCGATGGGCGTGCCCGTGATCCTGCTTGTCTGGTGGGTGAGCAGGCAGGCGCGCGCCCGGGAGCTGATGAGCGGCGGGCGCGCGGAGAAGTAGTCTCGTGCCTCAGTGGCGTCGGCCGCCCTGCGGACGGCGCGGGCCCTTCGGAGCGGGCTTCTTCTTGGGAGGCTCCTCCTTCTTTTCGAAGCCGCGGGTGACGGCTGCGATTTCCGCGACGCTTTCCGCGATGTCTTCAAGCGCCTGGTCAAGGTTCTCGATCGGGCTTTCCAGATCAAGGTCCGCCTTGATTTCCGCAAGGTCGCCCGCCACGTCGTCGGGCAGATGACGGAGGATACCGAGCAGGGCGCCGTTGATGCGGTCGTCCGTGCTGTCCTTGAGACCTTCCCAGCGGTTGATCACTTCGGAGAAGCCGAGGGCGAACGGAATGACGGCGGCCACGCTGTCGGCGCCCCGCACGGGACGGCCGCGGTTGTCCTCGATCTCGTAGATGATCGGATCGATGGGGCGGCAGCGCGCAAGCGTCGTGTCGATGGAGCGGTAGCGGCGGTAGATGAGTTCCTCCAGACGGTCCTGTTCGTCGGGATCCGCCAGAGCGGCGTCCTGACGGGCCTGGGAGTCGAAGATGTAGGGCATCCAGTCGCCGGGAGACGGCTCGTCGGGCAGGCACAGAAGCGCGGTGAGGAAGCCGTCCATGTAGTCGGGCTCCATCGGCTCGAACGGTTCGGGCATGGCGGCAAGCAGTTCGCCGAGTTCGACGAACTCGTCATCGTTCAGCGGTTTTTCGTAGGAATTGCTCATAGGGTAGTGGACGGATCGGCGACCTTCCTGTTCTGGAAGGCCTCCTCCTCCTGAATAAAGGATTGATGGACGGCCTTGGCGGATCGGCGTCGCAGCACGCTGGCTGCGAAGACTTCGGCCTTGGCCCTGTCGGTCTTCAGAATTCGCTTCTTGATGGCGGGAATCTGGGTGAGCGTCATGGAAAGACGCGTGCATCCGAGTCCGATGAAGAAGGGGACGAGTTCCGGTCGGGCAGCCATTTCACCGCATACGGACACGCTCTTGCCTGCCTGGTGGACCTGTCTGACCGTCGTGGCGATCATGCGCAGCACGCTCGGGTGGCACTCGTCGTAGTACTTTGAAACCGCTGCATTCGTTCGGTCGACGGCCAGCGTGTACTGCACGAGGTCGTTGGTGCCGAGCGAGAAGAAGTCGAGGACGGGAATCAGGTCCTTGAGCATCATGACGGCGGCGGGAACCTCGACCATTCCACCGAGCGGAACGTCGGCGGTGAACTTCTGGCCTTCGGCGGCAAGTTCGCTGCAGGCCAGCGAGATGAATTCGCGCACCCTGCTGACGTCCTCGGGCGATGTGACCATCGGCAGCAGGATTCTGACATTGCCCGACCCCGTGGCGGCGGCGCGCAGGATTGCGCGAAGCTGCGTGACGAAGAGCTTCGGATGCGCAAAGCAGAAGCGCAGGCCCCTGAGGCCGAGCGAGGGATTCAGCTCCTCGAGCGGTCCGGTGGTGAGCTTTTCGAGGGCGTCCTGCGACATGACCTTGTCGCCGCCGAGGTCGGCCGTGCGAATCACGACGGGCTGGCCCTTCATCGAGCGGATGACGCGGCAGTACGCGTTGTACTGCTCGTCTTCGCAGGGAAGGTCGTCGCGGTTCATGAAGAGGAATTCCGTGCGGAAGAGCCCGACGCCGTCCGCACCCGCGCGATGGACGTCCTTGACGTCCTCGGGGAGCGCGATGTTGGCGAAGAGCTTGATCGTGTGTCCGTCGAGCGTGACCGCGTCAAACTGCTTGAGCTTCTTGAGGCGCTTCTTCTCGGCGGTCAGAAGCTTCATGCGCTGGCGTGCGTTCCTGCGCTTTTCGGCGGAGGGGCTCAGGTCGATGAGCTCTTCGTCCGCGTTGAGCAGGACGGGCACGTCGGTCTCGAGGATCTCGCAGGCGCCCTTGACGCCGACCAGAGTCGGAATTTCAAGCGAGCGCGCAAGAATGACGGCATGACTCGTAATGCTGCCTTCCTCGAGGATGATGCCCGCGATGTCGAGGTCGTCTCGGCCGCGCAGAAGCAGCATGTCGGCGGGATCGAGCTGGTCGGCCACGAGAATGATCGTCTCGTCAAGGCCTTCCGCTTCAAGAAGGCTTGAGGCGGAGCGCCTGCCCGTGAGCACGCGCTGCACGCGCAGGACGACGTGCGCGATGTCCTTGATGCGTTCGCGGATGTAGTCGTCCTCGATGGACTCGAAGTCTCGTCGCGTCTTTTCAAGGCGCAGCGACAGCGCCCATTCGGCGTTGACGAGCTTTTCCTTGATGATGTCGACGGTCTCCTCGATCAGGGTGGGGTCTCGAAGGATGGTGCGGTGCACGTCGATGAACGCCGCCGCCTCGGCCGGCATGTCTTCGTCGGCGGAGTCGATCAGGGCGCCGAGCTGCTTGTCGACGGTGGCGATGGCGGCGCGCAGGCGCTGGATTTCGCCGCGGGTTCCGGTCTTTTCGATGACGAACTGCGGGATCTCCAGATCGCCGGCGGAGAATTGCTGGCAGAGGCCGTAGGCGATGCCGGGATAGACGCTGATGCCCGTCAGCTTTTCGGGAGGCGGTGCCTGTTCTTCGACTGTGGAGGACGCAACGAGGGGTTCGTCACTCATGGTGGATTCTCCGTCTTAGGCTTGTTCGCCGAACTTGTTGTCGAAAAGGGCGGTGATGTCCTTGATGGCGCTGTCTTCGTCGGGACCGTCCGCCGTGACGGTGAGCGTCGTGCCTGCGGGCACGGCCATCGTCATGAGGCCGAGAATCGACTTGGCATCCACGCTGTGGTTGTTGTGCGTGAGCGTGATGGAGGATTTGAAGAAGCCTGCGGTCTTGGCGAGCAGGGCGCAAGGACGGGCATGGAGCCCGAGCTTGTTGAGCACGGTGAGCTGCTTAGTCTGCATTGACAGTGTCCTTGATGGCGGAAGGCTTGCCGCAGGACGTGGAGATGCCGCCTCGCGCGGCTCCCTCGGCGATGACGGCAATGCGGGCCGCGCATTCCTCGTGATGACTGAGAGCGGTGATGAGTGCGGGCAGATTGACGCCCGTGATGACGCGCACCTGCGGATTGTCCAGAAGACGATGGGCGATGTTGGAAGGCGTCGCGCCGAGAACGTCGGTGAAGACCAACACGTCCTGATTCGCGGGGAAGTTCGAGATGAGCCTGCGGGCTTCCGCCTCGCCTTGCTCGGCGTCCACGTCGCAGGGCACGTCGAAGACTGCGATGGAGTCGCAGAAGGTGTCGCCCGTGGCGCTGAAGATGTGCCGGGCACAGCTTTTCAATGCGCTGGCCAGCGGCTCGTGGGCGATGATGCAGATCCCTGCAGACACAGAAGGCTCCGTTAGGTACGATAAAATCCAGTGGGTATGTTATGCGAAGTAGTGTAACCCAAGGTTGTGATCGGGAGTGTCTTCTATGTCTCTGGTGCTTTTTTCATGCCGTGCCACAGGGCCGTTCATTATGTTCGAGGAAACGGCCAGGCGGGTCTTCAAGGTGCTCGGCCGCCCGTGGACCGAAACAGGCGCCTTCTCCTGCGACGAGCTGCCCGAAATCCTGAGGATCCTTGATGAGGAGGCCCGCAAGGACAAGGAGCGCCTTGCGCAGATCGAGGCCGAGCGGGAAAGGAAGCTTCGCGAGTCGACCTACGACGAGGAGCTCCGCATGCGCGAGGAGGAGAAGGAGGAGAAGAGGAACTCCGTCGAGAAGATCAATTTCTTTCAGCGCGTCGTGCCTCTCCAGTCGATGATCAAGCGCGCCATCAAGCACGGCGACGCCATCATGTGGGGCCGTCCGTAGGACTGCACGTCGCAGGCGGCCTCACCGCCTGCATCAGATTCGCCAGAAGTTCCGCGTGAAGATCGCGAACACGGTGAAGATCTCCAGGCGCCCGATGAGCATCAGGAAGGAGCAGACGGACAGCTGGATGTCGCTCAGGTCCGCATAGTTTCCCGTCGGGCCGACGCCGCCGAGGCCCGGGCCGATGTTCGAAAGCATGGCCCATGCGGCGCTGATGGCGTCCCCGGGGGGGAGTCCCGCCAGAAGCAGAACGGCTGCGCCGATCACGAAGGACGTGAGCCAGACCATGAAGTAGGCCAGCACGGCGATGCAGACTTTTTCGTCGATCGGCGTCTTGTTGAGCGTGAGCGGAACCACCGCCTTCGGATAAAGCAGCTTCGTCATTTCCCTTCGGATCATGCCGAGGATGATCAGCAGGCGCACCATCTTGATGCCGCCGCCCGTCGAGCCTGCGCACGTCGAGAACGCTGCGGCGACCAGCAGGAGGACGGGCAGGCCGAGCGGCCAGGAGGCGTAGTCGACCGTTGCGTAGCCCGTCGTCGTGATGACGGAGACCACTGAGAAGAGCGCGTGGCGCACGGTTTCGGCCGACGTTTCGTAGACGTGCGCGTCGGCGAGCACGATGATCGTGAGGGCCGACATCAGGGCGGCCGTTGCAATCCAGGCCTTCGCCTCCGCGTCCTGCAGGTAGATCAGGAAGTTCCTGCGCCTCCATACCATGAAGTGGAGGGAGAAGTTGAAGCCGCTGATCAGCATGAAGACGATGGCGACCGCATCGACGGCGGGACTGTTGAAGTATGCGAAGCTTGCGTCATGCGTGCCGATGCCCGAGAGGCTGACGGTCGTCATCATGTGCATGATGGCGTCTTCCCATTCCATGCCTGCCAGATGGTAGGAGATCGCGCAGGCGACGGAGACGCCGAGATAGATGATGTAGAGCGCCTTGGCCGTGTCGGCGATGCGGGGCGTCAGGCGGTGCTCCTTGAGGGGGCCCGTCGTCTCGGCCTTGATGATCTGCGAGCCGCCCACGCCGAGCAGCGGGAGAATGGCCACGGACAGCACGATGAGGCCCATGCCGCCGATCCACGAGAGGAAGCAGCGCCAGCCGTTCAGTGATACGGGAAGCTTGTCGAGTCCCGTGAAGACCGTTGCGCCCGTCGTCGTGAGGCAGGACATCATCTCGAAGTAGAGCTGTGCAAAGCTCATGTCGGGGCGTTCGATGATGAAGGGAATCGTGCCGAAGAGCGGCACGGAGGTCCATATCAGTGTCACGAGAAGAAAGCCGTGCCTTGAAGTCAGCTCCCGCCGCCAGCGACGGGTCAGAAGCATCAGGACCACGCCCGTGGCGAGCGTGATGAGAAAACACGTCAGAAAGCTGTCCGCCGCGCCGTCCTGCTTTGAGACGGAGAGCGTGAACGGAATGAGCAGCGCCGCGGCGAGCCAGATGAAGACGGGCCCAGAGGCATTGAGCACCGGCAGCAGCAGATAGCGGATCGTGTTGAACATGGCGTCAGGCCTCCTTAGAAGAAGCCGACATTGACCGTGAAGAGTCGTTCGATCTTCGGGATGAGCTTCTTGGAGGGCACGAAGACGATCACGTGGTCCTCCGCCTCGATGACGGTGTCCTTGTCGCCCATCAGTACGAGCGCGTTTTCATCGTTGCCGCGGATCAGGGCTCCGATGGCGCAGCCTTCGGGCAGCGAGATGCTGCCGATGCGCCTGCCGACGACCTTGGAGCTTCTGCGGTCGCCGTGGGCGACGATTTCGAGCGCTTCGGCCGCGCCGCGTCTCAGGCTGTAGGCGGCCGCCACGTCGCCGCGGCGCACGTGGCGGATCAGCTCGCCGAGCGCGGCGGTGGTGGTCGACAGCGTGATGTCGATCTGGCTGCCCTGCATGAGGTCGCCGTAGGCCTTGCGGTTGACGAGCGCAATGGTCTTGCCTGCGCCGAGCTTCTTGGCCAGAAGAGCGCCGAGGATGTTGTTCTCGTCGTTTTCGGACACGGCAATGAACAGGTCGCACGTCTCGATGCCTGCGGCGTCAAGCACGTCCTCGCTGGTGAAGTCGCCCTCGATCAGCATGGCGGCATCGCCGAGCTCGCGGGCGAGGCGCTTCACGACGTTGCGGTCATTCTCCAGAATCCTGATGTCGAAGTTGCCGCCCGGACGGTTTTCGCCGGTCTTGAGCATGCGCGCGAGATTGAGGGTGAAGCTGGGCTTTCCCGCAATCATGATGCTGTGCACGGGGCGCTCGCGATGGCGCAGCTCCGCCATGACGCGCCTGGCGTGTCTGGTGTCGCACAGACAGATGACCTCGTCTCCCGCCTCGACAATGGTGGAGGCGTTCACCTCCAGACGGCGGTTGCGGCGGAAGATGGCCACGATGCGTGCGGGAACCTGAGGCAGATGCGTGAAGAGTTCACGGATCGGGCGGCCCACCAGCGGACTGCCCGACTTGGCGCGCACGGCGATGAGGCTTGCAAGCCCTTCTCCGAATTCCTGAACCTGAATGGCTTCGGGAAAGTCAATGAGCTTGATGAGATAGCTCACGAGCGCCTGCTCGGGCCAGATGATGGACGTTGCTTCAAAGCCTTCCTCGCCCAAAATGCGGGGATAGTCTCGAAGCTCGTTGTTGCGGACGCGGGCGATGCGGGTCGGAATGTTGAAGATGCGGGCGCAGAGCATCGTTACGACGAGGTTCGTCTCGTCGCTCGAGGTGACGGCGATCAGCATGTCCGTATCGGCCGCGCCTGCATCGGTCAGCACCTGCGGGCTGGTGGCGTTGCCCACGACGCCGCGCAGGTCGAATCTCGATTGCAGGGATCCGATGCGCTCGGCGTCCTGGTCAACGACGGTGATGTCGTTGGCTTCGGAGACCAGACTCTCGGCGACCGAGCTGCCGATGCGGCCTGCGCCCACAATCAGGATTTTCATGAGTCGTCCGAGCCGTTATTCACGTCGGTGGTTTTCTGATGGATCTGGAAGCACTTCTTGTTGTCGGGAGTGTCCGAGGTCTCCTCGGAAAGATCTTCCATCGTGTCGCCAGCCGCCATGTGATCGGATTCATCCTTTCTGGTGGTTTTCTTGAGCTCCAGGCCGAGCTGGCGAATCTTGCGGTAGAGGTGAGTGCGCTCCAGACCCGCATGCTTGGCAAGCATCGTGACCGAGCCGCCGTAGAACTGGGCGACGCGGGTGATGTAGGCGCGTTCAAGACTGTCGCGAAGCTCACGCAGCGGCAGGTTGAGGTTGAACTCGAAATGGAGTTCGGGAACGTCGATGATCGGCAGGCGGGCCTGAGGACCGATGCGAAGCGGCACGTCCGTGAGAATGAAGTGGTCGCAGAACCTGGACTTGTCGTTGAGGTTGGCGAGCGAAACATTCAGAGGGGAGCAGGAAGCTTTTTTCCAGCCCGCCAGAGCGACGCTGGCGGCCTTGGCCTGTTCGTTTTCGCGGGGACGCGAAACCTTTTCGTGCTCCCAGAACTGGATCATCTGCTTGCACGTCTTCAGAAGCTGCTGCATCGAGATCGGCTTCTCGAGGAAGTCCATTGCACCGAAGCGCGTGGCCTCCATTGCGGTTTCAATGGTGCCGTGGCCTGACATCATCACGATGGGGCACCTGACGGTGTTATGCGAATACCACTCCTTGAGCAGGGAAATGCCGTCCATGTCGGGCATCCAGATGTCAAGGAGAATCAGGTCGAAGTCGTGCTTGCCAACTAGGCTCTGAGCGATTTTGGCATTTTCTGCGGTCAGGACTTGGTAGCCCTCGTCCTCCAGAATCTCTGAAAGGAGCTCGCGGATGCCGTATTCATCGTCAACGATCAAGACTGTATGCATGTTGTGGCTCAGTTGGAAATTGGGTTGTGCTCTAGTCGAGAGACTTTGAAGACAATTTCGACAGATGCGCCGAGAATCTCGCCGGTTTCTTCGTTGCTGCGGTTCTTGAGCTTGATGGCGGCGCCGTGGTCGTCAAGGATCTTCTTCACGATCGGCAGGCCGAGCCCCGTTCCCGTCGGCTTGGTTGTCACATAGGGGTCAAAGGCAGCATTCAGGATTTTATCCGTAAAGCCGGGCCCATTATCCTCAATAGAGAGTTTAACAGCGCCGATTGCGCCTGCATGGTATTGGGATTCCAGCGCTTCCGTTCTGATCGAAATGCGAACGAGCTCACCTTCCGTCACGGCCTCGAGGCTGTTGGAAATCAAATTGTGGAACACCTGCCTGAGTTGGGCGGGGTCCGCGTCGATCTCCGGCAGCCCCTCTCCGGGGACGAAGCTGATGGCGTGACCTGCATCGTGGTAAAGCTGCAGGACGGTTTCCATGAACTCGTTGAGGTTCAGCGGGACAAGGGATGCGGCGGGCATGCGCGCGTACTCCCTGAAGTCGTTGACCATCTGCCTGAGCGTGTCGACCTGCTCGATGATGGTGTTGGTCGTCCTCTGGAGAAGCTGCAGGTCCTTTTCCTCGGTCAGCTTGGCGTGAAGCTTCCAGGCCAGCCTTTCGGCGGAAAGCCTGATGGGCGTGAGCGGATTCTTGATCTCGTGCGCAAGGCGGCGGGCGACCTCGCCCCAGGCGGTGGCTCGCTGCGCCTTCATGAGGGCGGTCACGTCGTCGAAGACGAGCACGGACCCCGTCTGGGTGCCGAGTTGCATGGGCGTAGTTTTCAGGTAGAGCGGAATCGTCACGCCGTTCTGTTCAAGCTCGAAGTCGAGGGGTTCGGGGGCCGTGCCGATGCTCTCCCTGTGCTGATATTCCTCGAGGGTCGAAACGAATTCGGGCAGCGTATCGCGAAGGGAGGCGCCCGTCATCACGTTCTGCTCGCCCATGATGCGGCGTGCCGCCTGATTGGCCGTGACGACCGTGTACCAGTGGTCCACGACCACGACGCCCGACGAAATGTTGCCGAGCACGCGCTCCAGAAACGCCTGGGCCGGCTCGGCCTGCAGGCGCTGCAGCTCGAGGCCGCGTCTGGCTTCGGACACTTCCTTGATCATCGAGTTGAAGGAGCGGGTCAGCACGTTGATTTCGTCGCCGCCCTGGAACTCGCGGATCGGCATGAAGTCGCCCGTGGCCACGCGTCTGGTGCCTTCGGCAAGTTGCATGACGGGCGACGTCGTCCTGCGTGCAAAGGACAGCGCAGCGAGAACGCTCGCGAAGACGGCGAGCAGGACGATGAGCGAGAGCGTCAGCGCGTAAAGCGTGGCCATGGAGCTCTGGCTGTAGGCCAGCTGCTGGTACTCGCGGTAGCCTGCGACGAGCGTGGCCGCATGAAGCCCGATCGTCTTGTCGACGGGCTGGGTCAGCTGCAGGAAGAGCTGCTGGCTGCTGGCGGTCTTGGCAAGCAGTCCCGTGGTCTTGAAGTCGGAGAGGGACGGAGCGTGCAGCGTCGAAATGGGGATGATGACGCGTATGCGTAGGTCGCTTGAGCCGCCTGTCGCTTCAGGAGCCTCGAAAAGCGTGTCGCCGTCGACGATGCTGTAGATGCCCGTCGTCTTGGCGGTCTTGAGCTGGAGCTGCGAGGGCAGGTCGGGCATCAGCACGTTGATGCGGGAGCCTGCAGCCGCCACGGCGGAGCCCGTGCTTGTGAGGACAAGAGCCTCGGTTCCCGAATGCGGCTCCAGAAGCTTGAGCAGGTCGTGTAGCATCAGGGAGTCGGGCGTCCCGGCGAGTGCATCCGCGAAGTCACGTGCCAGCTCCTGCGTGGACTGTTCCTGCTTGGCGAGCATCTCCTGCGTGATGCGAACGCCTGCGTCGAGCGAGGCCTCCACGCGTGGAGAGAAGGAGTCCTGAAGCGAGCGGCTGATGAAGGCCGTGGAGATCGCATAGACAGTCAGCGTCGGCACCACGCTGATGAGGGCCGTCGTGAGCGCAAGCTTCGCCGTCATGTGCGAGCCGTACTGCTTTGAGCGCTGGCGTCTTGCCAGACGCAGGCACAGCGTCGTCACGACGCAAAAAAGGACGGCGGCGATGACGGCGTTCAGGACGAGCAGGAACGGGAAGTACCTGTCGAACAGCTTGGGATTGAAGAGACTGATCGCCAGCCCGAGCATGGCGATGCTCGCAAAGGAGATGGCGATCAGGGTGCTGTAGCGTAACCTGCGGGGCATGGCTGTCTCTTACTCCGCGGGAGCGATGACTTCCGCAGGAATCGGAAGTTCTATCCAGTCGCTGGTGAGCGTCCAGTCGCTACTGCCCGTGTTGACGACCTGCATCGGCTTGGGAAGCTTGTCCGTGTCCAGATAGAAGCGCAGTTCGGCCGCGTAGTCCTCCGCATTGCGCACGGCGTTCGAGGGACCGACGCGCCAGCGCCTGATGTTCTTGATGTAGGGCAGGGCCTGTTCAAGCGTGTCGAAGGAGAGCGAAAGCCCGTTGTAGGAGAGGCGGTAACGGCGCGTGAGCGGATCGAACGCCAGACGGATCATGAAGCGGCAGCGGATCGTGGCCTTGTCGATCCAGTACCACCGCTCCTTGTAGAGCCTGAATTCGTGAACGAAATAGAGCGCAATGCCCCTGTGAAGCGCCTCGGAGAGCGCCTGAGGCAGGTCAAACTCAAAGGAGGAGCTCAGGAAGAGGCCCGACCGCTCGCCAGGTTCGTCAAGCGTGAGCGCGGCGCGCATGAAGGTCGCGTCGGCCGCCCGCGCCTCGGGCGCGGTCATGGACGAAGCGCCGAGCGCCGCGAGCAGCGCAAGTTTCAGGGTCTGGCGTCGGGTCGCTTTGTACATGTCAGGCTTGCTTTTCCAAAAGGGCATAGAAGAAGCCGTCATGCACGGTGGGCAGCTGGGCGTCGGAGCGCCATTCTCCCGATTCCTCGGGCAGAAGAGTCAGCATGCCGTCATTGCCTGCAAACAGGGGGACGAGACGGGCGTCGGGCGTTGCGGCCAGGAATGCCTTCATCTGTCCCGTGCCTTCTTCGGGGAAGATCGAGCACGTGGCGTAGAGCATCCTGCCGCCCTTGCGGAGCAGGGGCCAGAGCGTCTTGAGGAGCCTCTTCTGTTCTGAGGCGAGCTTCTTGATGTCGTCGGGGCGACGGAGCCACGGCGTGTCGGGCTGGCGGCGCACCACGCCGCTTGCCGTGCACGGCGCGTCAAGCAGAATGGCGTCGAAGGGCTTGCCGTCCCACCAGCTTGCCGTGTCGCCGGCGTCAGCCGTTCGAATGTCGGCCTTGAGTTTGAGTCGGTCGAGAGTCTCGCGAACCTTGACGGCTCGGGCGGGATCGATCTCCAGCGCATTCATGGCGCAGTCCGCGCGCTCGAGAATGTGGGCGGTCTTGCCGCCGGGAGCCGAGCAGGCGTCCAGCACCCGGTCGCCCGCCTTCACGGGCAACAGATGCGCAGCAAGCTGCGTTCCTGCATCTTGAACGGAACTCAGCCCGTCGGCAAAGCCGGGAATGCGGTCGACGGGGACGGGCGTGACGAGTTCGATGGCCTCGGGGCCGACTCGGCGGGCTTCAAGCCCTGCGGCCTTCAGCCGGTCAAGATAGTCTTCGACGGTCATGAGGCGGACGTTGACGCGCAGCGTCATCGGAGGATGACGCGTGCCCAGCTCCAGAATGCGGTCCGCATCCTTTGGATAAATCGTGCGGATGCGGCCAATCCACCAAGCGGGAGCATTGAAGCGGACCTCGTCGCGGGAGGCGATCTTCTTTTCCAGTTCATCCTTCTCGCGCAGATAGCGGCGGAGCACGGCGTTGATGAAGCCTGAGGCGGCACGGGTCTGCGGGTTCGCCTTGGCCGCCGTGACCGTTTCGGACACGACGGTGAAGACTGCGAGCCTGCCGAGCGAGAAGGCGGCGAAGGCGGTCTCGAGCACGGAGAGCACCTCGGCCGAGGGCTGGCGGCTGCAAAGCAGTCCGACGAGTGCGGTCGTTCTCGCGCAGCGGCGCACGCTCTCATAGATGAGCGCCTGTGCGGCGGGACGGCTTTCCAGCGGGACGTTGAGAAGCGCAGGTCGGATGACGGAGTTGAGCGAGGCGCCTGCGCGCAGCTGCGTGCGTGCGGAGGCGACGGCGCTCACGATTTTGGAAAAAGGCGCCTGCTTGTGCGGCGCGGACGCGGCGATGCTCACTTGACGACCTCACCAACGGTAAAGGGCAGGCTCTGAAGGAAGGGACCGAAGGCCATCTTGGGCTTGCCGGGCTTCTGCAGAACCGTGGCGCGAAGAGCGCCTTCGCCGCAGGCGATCACAAGACCATTCGTCGTGTCGAGCACTTCGCCGGGATGACCAGAGAGCTCGAGCGCTTCGGCCTGCCAGATCTTGACGGGGACGCCGTCCTTGTCGAATACAGTTCCCGGGAAGGGATTGAATGCGCGAACCTTGTTGGCGAGGACTTTTGCGGGAAGGGTCCAGTCGATGACGGCTTCCGTCTTCAGAAGCTTCTCGGCATAGGTGACGCCTTCCTCGGGCTGGGGCGTCCAGTCGAGTTCGTCCGGCGTCCTGAGGGATTCGACGAGGAGCTCTGCGCCAAGTTCGGCCAGGCGCATCATGAGCGTGTCGGAGGTGTCCTCCTGCGTGATGGGCGTGCGCACGGTGCGGATCATCGGACCCGTGTCAAGGCCCAGCTCCATCTTCATGAGCACGACGCCGCTTTCCGCATCTCCGGACTCGATGGCGCGCGCAACGGGCGCGGCGCCGCGCCAGCGGGGCAGAAGGCTGCCGTGGATGTTGATGGCGCGGATGTCGCCGTTGCGGCCGATGCCCTTGGCGCAGTCGAGAACAGCCTGCGGAAGAATGAGGCCGTATGCGGCCACGACGAGCAGGTCGGCGCCGACGGCCTTGAGGTCCGCGTGAATGCGGGCGGACTCTTCGGGTGCCTTCTTCAGGCTCAGCGTGACCGGCGTGATGACGGGAATGCCGTGCTCAAGGGCGAGCTTCTTGACGGGCGAGGGAGTGAGCTTCATGCCGCGGCCGCTCGGGCGGTCGGGCTGCGAGAGAACGAGGGCGATCTCGTGTCCCGCGTCAATGAGGTGCTTGAGCGCGACGGCCGCGAAGTCGGGCGTGCCTGCAAAAATGATCTTCATACGTTTGGACTCCGGCGACGCTGGATGGGGAGCGTTTTCAAGTGTCAAAATACAATGATGGTACTAGTGTACGGTACTTTAGGCAGAGAGGCGCAAAGAGAGAAACGACGTGGACGCACTTTATTACAACGGATTCAAGCTGGCCTACCGGCGCTATGGCGCCTCGGATGCGCCCGCCGTCGTGCTGATCATGGGCCTTGGCATGTCGAGCGCCGCTTGGCCGACAAGCCTCATCGCACACCTTGTGCGGGAAGGCTTTCAGGTCATCACGCCCGACAACCGCGACTGCGGGGAGAGCTCCCGCTGCACGGACATGAAGGCGGACGGAAGAAACGTGGCCTCAGCCGTGGCGCAGGCGCTTCTGCGCCGAAAGGTGACGAGCGCCTACGCGCTTGAGGACATGGCGCTCGACGTGGAGCGCCTCCTCAATCACCTGTCGATACGCAGGGCGCACATCGTCGGCATCTCCATGGGCGGCATGATCGCACAGGTGGCGGCCGTGCAATCCCCCAATCGCGTGGCATCGCTCACGTCGATCGCCTCCGCTTCGGGCAACCCGAGAACGGGATTCGGTCGTCTCAATGCGGTCTGGACTCTTCTGAGAAAGCCCGACAATCTGAATACGGAGGAAGGACTGAGGGATTACTTCGCCCGCGTGTTCACCACCCTTTCAGGGCCGGCGTACAAGCCGTCGGGCGAGGAACTCGAGAGCATGCTGGGCATGCTGGGGAGCCTGCACTACGATCCTGACGGAACGGCGCGGCAGCTGCTGGCCATTCTGGCGAGTGGGGACAGGTCCTGGCAGCTCAGGCGTCTGGCGGCGCCCTCGCTGATCATTCACGGCACGGCGGATCCGCTTCTGCCGCTTGCGGCAGGCAGGGAGACCGCAGATCTGATTCCCAACGCACGCTTCGAGGTGATCGAGGGCATGGGGCATCAGCTCCCCGAGGCTCTGGTGCCCGAACTTGGCGCGCTCATCGCGGAGCACTGCCACAGGCATCCTGCCTGACGCGGCCTGCGCCGCTCAGGCTCAGGCCTGCTTGTCGTTCTTGCGAAGCTTGCGCAGCTTCGTCTTGGCGCGGTCCTTCTTGAGGCGGCTGAGATGGTCGATGAAGACCGTGCCGTCAAGGTGGTCAAGCTCATGCTGCAGGCAAACGGCGAGAAGGCCGGTGGCCTCGATTTCGAAAGGTTTGCCGTCAAGGTCTTGGGCGCACACGGTGACGCCATCGGGGCGGCTCACCTTTTCATAAAGTCCCTTGAGGGAAAGGCAGCCTTCTTCGAATTCGGCAAGCTCCTCCGTGTGGGACTTGATGTAGGGATTGACGAGGACGAGAAGGTTGTTCTTCTCGTCGGTGATGTCGATGACCACGATGCGCTTGAGGCTGCCCACCTGATTGGCCGCGAGCCCGACGCCGGGGGCCGCATACATGGTTTCGGCCATGTCGGCGGCAAGCTTGCGGAGCTCGTCGTTGAACTCGGTGACGGGCTCGGCCTTGGCAGCCAGAACGGGATCGGGATATTGGATAATGGGCAGAAGAGCCACGAGACGCTCCTAGAAAGAGTTGAACTTGTAAAACCGTCTATTTTAGATCAGAACTGCCGTCCGGACTCAAGAGGGCGGGCGGATTCACCACGGGAAGGGACATGACGCCTGAAACGGGCCGCGAGGCCGAATGTTGGATCAAGCTTTCTCTGCTTACTGTGCTTTCGGTGCCTGAGATCCTCAGGCTCCTGCAGCAGACGGGCGGCGTCGAGGCGCTTTTCGACGCCTCGTCGGGAACCCTGACGAAGCTTGCCGGCGAGACGGCGGCGCGCGAGATCCGCGAGGTTAATTCGAGCGGAGAGGCGGAACGCATCCTGTCGTGGCTGTCCGAAACGAAGGGAGTCGGCTTCATCACGCTGGCCGATCCCCGCTATCCCCGCCTCATGATCGAGGCGGGCGCCGCGCCCGTGCTTCTCTGGTACCGCGGTGACGCGGGCCTTCTCGCCAAGCCCGTGCTTACGGTGGGCGGCAGCACGCACCCCGACAGGGAGGCTCTGTACAATGCGGAGGTTTTCGGCGAGGCGCTCGGAACCCGCAACGAGCTTCTGCTCTCGACGGGGCACTTTCCCGGAACGGAGACGGTGTTTCTCGCAAGCGTGCTCCGCACAGGCGGCAGGGCGCTCGTCTGGCAGCCCTGCGGACCCGACAGGGTCTGGCCGTCCGAGGGACGAGATCTTCTCCACGAGCTTCTGGACAAGGGAGGCCTCATCATGACCGCCGTTGCGCCGGGGTTCGGATTCTCGCCCGAGGGGCGGGAGCTGCAGACGTGCTGCCGCATGGCCTCCGCGCAGGCGCTTCTGGCGCTCAATGCAGGCACGGGCTCCCATCTCTTCAGCCTCGCGAGAACGGCGGCCGACTGGGGCAGGGACGTCATGGCCGTGCCGGGGTCCATCCACTCTCCCTTCGCCAGGGGATGTCACAGGCTGATCCGTCAGGGAGCGAGGCTTGTCGAGTCTTCGGACGACATTCTTGCCGAGCTGCGTCTGGCAGGGAGTTGAGTCCGGCTGCCTGTAGTTGGTACGCTATGAATATTTGCACGAGGGCATTCCCTGCGGCGTCTGTTGCATAATGATGTCCAACGCAGGCGCATGCCGCCATTCATTTGTTTTCAGTTTGCTGTGCCCGCCGGTTCCACGATAACTGCGGTCATGGAGATGCATCGTATGTCCTTATCTCTTGTCATTGCTGAGAAGCCTTCCGTTGCAGGCGATATTGCGCGAGCTCTCGGGGGCTTCACGCGCGACGGCGACTTCTGGGTCCGTGACGACATGGTGATCGGCTCCGCCGTCGGTCATCTGCTCGAAATTACTGCGCCCGAAGAGTTTGATGTCAAGCGCGGCCGCTGGACCTTCAAGAACCTTCCCGTGTTGCCGCCCTACTTCGATCTCAAGCCGATCAAGAAGTCCGAAGAGAAGCTCAAGGCTTTGTCGAAGAAGATCCGAAGCCGTGCCGTGACCGAAGTCATCAACGCATGCGACGCGGGACGCGAGGGTGAACTGATCTTCCGCTACATCATGCAGTCCTGCGGCAGCAAGAAGCCCGTCAAGCGTCTCTGGCTCCAGTCCATGACGAAGAACGCCATTCAGGAGGGCTTCCGTCATCTGCGCACCGATGATGAGATGAAGCCCCTTGAGGCCGCCGCCCGCTGCCGATCCGAAGCCGACTGGCTTGTCGGCATCAACGGCACGCGCGCCATGACCGCCTTTAACTCCAAGGAAGGCGGCTTCTTCCTGACGACCGTCGGCCGTGTTCAGACGCCGACGCTCGCGATCGTCGTCAAGCGTGAGGAGGAGATCAATGCCTTCGTGCCCAAGGGCTACTGGGAGGTTTCCGCCGTGTTCGGCGTCTCCGCGGGCGAATACGAGGGCATCTGGATCGACCCGAACTTCCGCAAGGACAAGGATGATCCCGACCGCAAGGCCGAGCGCCTCTGGACGGAGGACGAGGCCCGCAGGATTGCCGCGGCCTGCCGCAACGGCATGGGCAAGATCGAGGAGACCTCGAAGCGTTCCCGTCAGCTTTCGCCCCTGCTCTTCGACCTGACGAGCCTGCAGCGCGAGGCCAACAGCCGCTTCGGCTATTCCGCCAAGACGACGCTTTCCATCGCGCAGGCGCTCTATGAAAAGCACAAGGTTCTCACCTATCCGCGAACCGACGCCCGCGCGCTTCCCGAAGACTACATGCCGACCGTGCGCGACACGCTCAACGCACTGGGCGGCCTCACGGACTACGCAGCCTTCTCGTCCAAGATCCTGACGCAGAACTGGGTTCGTCCGGACAAGCGCATCTTCGACAACACGAAGATCAGCGACCACTTCGCCATCATTCCGACGGGGCAGCTTCCGAAGACTCTCAATGAGGTCGAGCAGAAGATCTTCGATCTGGTCGTGCGCCGCTTTCTGGCCGTCTTCTATCCTGCGGCCGAGTATGACGTGACGGTCCGCATCACGACCGTCGGCGCCCACCAGTTCAAGACCGAGGGCAAGGTGCTTGCCGAGCCCGGCTGGCTCGAAGTGGCCGGCAAGGGCCGTACCCAGCGCGAGGCGCTTACTCCCGTCAAGCCCGGCGAACCGGCCGCCGTGAAGGACGTCGTCGTTTCCACCATGCAGACCAAGGCTCCCGCCCGCTACACGGAAGCCACGCTCCTGAGCGCTATGGAGACCGCAGGCAAGAAGCTTGAGGACGACGAACTGCGCGGCGCCATGGCCGACAAGGGCCTGGGCACACCTGCCACCCGCGCCTCGATCATCGAGGGCCTGATTGAGCAGAAGTACATGCGCCGTGAGGAGCGCGATCTGCATCCGATGGCTAAGGCCTTCCAGCTCATCACGCTGCTCAAGGGGCTCAAGATCGCCGAACTGAGCGAGCCGCGCCTCACCGCCGAGTGGGAGCAAAAGCTGCGCCTCATCGAGGAGGGCAAGTTCCAGAGCGACGAGTTCATGCGCGAGATCCGACGCCTGACGGAGAATGTCGTCAACATGGCCAAGCAGTACGAGGGCAACAGCGTGCCGCTTGAAAATCCGCGCCGCATTGAGGCGCCCTGTCCGCAGTGCGGCGGCGAGATCGTCGAAAACTACCGCCGCTTCGCCTGCACGACGCCCGGCTGCGAGTTCTCGATTGCCAAGCATCCTTCGGGCCGCATGCTCGAACAGGCTGAGGTTGAAGAGCTCCTCAACACGGGGCGCGTGGGACCGCTTTCCGGCTTCATCAGCAAGCGCGGCTTCCCGTTTGAGGCCGAACTGATTCTCAAAAAGGACGAGACCGACGGCCTCTGGAAGATGCAGTTCGACTTCGGCGAGGAGGAAAAGGCCGAGGTGACGGACGAGGAGATCGAAAGCGCTCCCGTCGTCGGCGTCTGCCCGTGCTGCGGCGCCCGCGTGCTTGAAATGCCCGCAGCCTACCAGTGCGAGAAGAACATTCGCGGCGAAAAGAAGTGCACGTTCCGCATCAGCAAGACCATCCTTTCCCGCGACATCACGTCCGAGGAGGTCACGGAACTCCTTGCCAACAAGCGCACGCAGTTGCTCTCGGGCTTCATCTCGAAGAAGAGCAAGCGCGCCTTCAAGGCCTTCCTCATCGTGAAGGGCAACGGCAGCATCGCGTTTGAGTTCCAGCCGAGCAAGAAGGACGCCGAGGCGACCGAATCCGGCGAGGAGAACTCCGAGGCCAAGCCCCGCAAGACGCCCCGTAGGACGACCAAAAAGAAGACGGCGGCCGAATAAGTCCGGACCCGTCTGAAGAAAAAGAAAGAGGAGCCCCGATCAGGGCTCCTCTTTCTTTTCAGGCGGAACGAATGGCGCCTCAGTCGGCCTTGGCAGGCTCTTCCGCGTCGGCGACGGGCGCGGGGCGCTTGTTGCGTGTCACGAGGATCTGGTCGATCTTGTTGTTGTCGACGTCGATCACCTCGAAGGTGTAGCCAGCCCAGACGACCTTGTCGGTCCTCTTGGGGATCTTGCGCAGCATGTACATCATGAAGCCCGCGACCGTCTCGTAGGTCGTGTCCTCGGGGAACTCGTCGATGTCGAGCGCATGCTCGAGGTTGTCGATCGGCGTGGAGCCGTCGACAAGCCACGTGCCGTCCTCACGCTCGACGATCTGAAGTTCGTCAGCGTTGACGACGAGCTCGCCCATCACGGTGCTCATCACGTCGTTGATCGTGATGACGCCGACGACCAGGGCGTACTCGTTGAGAATGACGGCGAAGTCGGCGCGGGAGCGCTGGAAGACGTCGAGCACTTCGGAAAGCGTCAGGCTGTCCGGAATGAAGGGGCAGGTCTGGACGACGCCGGGCTCCTTGAAGGAGATCGGCTTGTTGTTGAGGACCTGTCGCAGGATGTGCATGCTGTCGACGTAGCCGATGATGTGGTCGAGGTCCTTGTCGCAGATGAGGAAGCGGTTGTACGGGACGGAAGAGATCTTGACGCGTACCTCCTCCTCGGGGTCGTCGAGCGTGAAGAAGACGATGTTCTCGCGCGGCGTCATGGCCGAGGGCACGAGGCGGCTTTCAAGGTCGAACACGTTCTGGATGACGGCTTCCTCCTGCGGAGCAAGCACGCCGGCGGCCGTGGCGGCGCCGACGCTCGCGAGAATGTCCTCGGACGTGATCGTGTCCTGACGCTTCGTCGAGAAGCCGAGCGAGCGCATCAGCGCGTCGGAGAACTTTTCAAGCACGAAGACGAGCGGGCGCAGGAGCTTGATCATGACGAAGGTCGGACGGACGACGGTCATGGCCGTTTCCTCGGGCTTGGCGACGGCAAGGCGCTTCGGGAGCAGGTCCGCGAAGATCACGAAGAGAAGCGTGGCGAGTACGAAGGAGATGACGAAGTCGACGCCGTGAATCTGTTCGGGGGTGAACACGAACGAGAGGCACCACTTGAAGAACGGCGAGAAGGCGGCTTCGCCGACGACGCCGCCGAGAAGGGCGAGGGCGTTCGTGCCGATCTGGATGGCGGAGAAGAACTGGCCGGGATGTTCCTGCAGGTCGAGGACGAGTCGGGCGCGGCGGTCGCCGTCGTCCGCAAGTACGTTGAGTCTGGAGCGGCGGGCGGAGGCGAGGGAGATTTCAGCGCAACTCAGAAAGGCGCTGAGACAGACGAGGATGAAAAGGGAAAACAGCTCTGTGTAAACGGACATAAGTCGGAGCGGGAGTTTGAAGAGTCTGCCATTGTAACACGAGGATTTGCCAAACCCTGTGCTTTACAGGCTTTTTGTGAGCGAACGCGTGATTTGGCGACATTTTGAGGTGCGTTTCTAGGCAGAACGAAATAGGTGGGTTGTTCATGATTCGATGTGGGACAAATTTTGCTTGGCGTTTGCAGGAGTGTCTGTAAACTTAAGGTCATTGACGCCCGAAGCCCTGCCGCGACTTTCCCTCGAAGTGCCGGGACACAGGCAGAACAACTCGATCCCGAAAGGAAGGAACTCGAAATGAAGATGAAGCTTTTGTTCGTTGCAGCACTGCTTGCCGCAGGTGCCGTTGCCATGCCTGCCGTCGCTGGCGTCACGCTTGACAACGTCAAGAAGCGCGGCCACGTGCTCTGCGGCGTCAACACGTCCGCTCCGGGCTTTTCCAGCGCCGACAGCCAGGGCAAGTGGCGCGGCCTCGACGTCAACATCTGCCGCTCCGTGGCCGCCGCCGTTCTCGGCGACGCCGACAAGGTCAAGTACGTTCCGCTCAGCTCTCCGCAACGCTTCACCGCCCTGCAGTCCGGCGAAATCGACGTGCTCGCCCGCAACACCACTTGGACGATGACGCGCGACGCCAGCCAGGGTTCCGTATTCGTGGCCGTGTCCTACTATGACGGCCAGGGCTTCATCGTTCCGAAGGAATTCGGCATCAAGACCGCCAAGGAGCTTGACGGCGCCACGGTCTGCGTCCAGTCCGGCACGTCCTCCGAAAAGACGCTGGCCGACTACTTCAACTCCCACAAGATGAGCTACAAGACGGTGGTGTTCGACACGACCGAAGCCACTCAGTCCGCCTTCCTGTCTGGCCGCTGCCAGGTCTACACGACCGACATGTCCGACCTCGCAGGCATGCGTACGCTCGCTCAGGATCCGTCCAAGTACGAGATTCTTTCCGAAGTGATCTCCAAGGAGCCTCTCGGCCCGGCCGTCCGCCGCGGTGACGACGAATGGTTCCAGATCGTCCGCTGGTCCTTCAACACGATGGTCGAGGCCGAAGAACTCGGCATCACGAAGGCCAATGCCGACGAACTGCGCAAGACGAGCGCCAATCCGAACCTCCAGCGCCTGCTTGGTCAGAGCGACGACATGGGTAAGCTGATCGGTCTCGACAAGGAATGGTCGTACCGTATCATTAAGCAGGTCGGCAACTACGGCGAGTCCTGGACCGAGTTCTTCGGTCCGAAGACACCGCTCAACCTGCCCCGCGGTCTGAACCGCTTGTGGACGGACGGCGGCCTGATGTACGCTATGCCGATCCGCTGATCCGCATCCTCGGCTGCCGACCGGCAGCCCGTTGTTTAGTACAGAAGGCTCCAGAGGACGCTCTGGGGCCTTTTGTCAGTCAAAAAAAAATCATGCTATCCAGGGAATCTTTTGGTATCTACGGCGACGCTGCTTGGAAGGAGCGCGAGAAGGCCAGAAAGCGCCGCGAATATACGATTCAGGCCGTGCTGATCCTCATCCTCGTGGGCTTCCTTGCCGCCGTCTCGATGAACGTGGCGGACAATCTTGCAGAACGCCACATCAACAGCGGCTTTGCCTTCCTCGGCAATCCCGCCGGATTCGACATCGGTGAGGCGCTGATCCCATTCACCAATACGGATCACATGTCCAGAGCCTTCCTGGTGGGTATGCTCAACACGATCAAGGTCTCCGCAGTCTCCATCATCGCGGCGACCGTGCTCGGCGTCGTCGTGGGCCTCATGCGCCTCTCGCGCCATCCGATGCTCCGCTTTCTGGGCACGGCGCACGTCGAGTTCTACCGCAACATTCCGCTTCTGGTCCTGCTCCTTGCCGTCTATCTAGCCGTGACGGAACTCCTGCCTGCCGGCCGCACGGCCCTGCACGTGGGGGACTGGGTCTTCCTCTCGAAGAGCGGCCTTCAGTACGCATCCCCCCTGATGGGCGGATGGGCCATGTGGATCGCCGCAGGTGCGGGCGCCGCATGCGGCTTCGCATCGGCCTTCTTCGCCCGCAGACGCATGACGGGACTGATGGCCAACACGACCGGCATTGCCGTGTTCGCAGGCGTCTTCATCGTCGCCTGGGTGCTCTGCGGCGTCGTCTCGGGATGGGATCATCCCGTGCAGACGCGCTTCGCGCTCAGGGGCGGCAGCCAGATCTCTCCTGAATTCCTCGCGCTCTCGCTCGGCCTCACGCTCTTCACGTCGGCCTCCATTGCGGAGATCGTCCGCGCAGGCGTTCTGGCCGTCAAGGCAGGCCAGTGGGACGCAGGGCTTGCGCTCGGCATGACGATGACCGAGACCGTGAGCTACGTGATCTTCCCGCAGTCCATGCGACTGGTGATTCCGCCGCTTGCAAGCCAGTACATGAACCTCACCAAGAATTCGTCCCTTGCGGTGATGGTCGGCTATCCCGACCTCGTCAACATCGGCAACACCGTGATCAACGTGAGCGCTCAGGCGCTTGAGGTCATCTGCATCATCATGGCCGTCTATCTGACGCTCAATCTCGTCATCTCGGTTGTGATGAATGCGCTCAACGCCCGCATCATGCGGGCCCCGCAGTAAGGAGGCCGGCATGATCACCGAAAGTTCGTTCAGCGGCTCCCTTTCCCAGCGCATCCGCCGCCGTTACTTCTATTCGCCCATGGCGTCCCTGTTCACCGTCGTCGTATCGGCCGTCATTGCGTTCATAGTCGGCAAGCTCGTGCTCTGGGGGCTCGTCAACGCCGTCTGGACGCCGGACGTGCAGGCCTGCGGCCAGAGCAGCGGCGCCTGCTGGGGCTTCGTCGCCGAGAAGTGGCGCCTCATCATCTTCGGACGCTATCCGTACCACCTTCAGTGGCGTGCCGCCGCTGCAACGGGGATTGTGCTTGCCATGCTTGTGGTGAGCTCCTTTCCGTTCATGTGGCGCAAGCCCTATCTGCGCACGCTCGGCATGCTCTGGAGCGCCGCCGTCGTCTTCTTCTTCATTCTGATGCTCGGCGGCGTGTTCGGGCTTGAGAGCATCTCCACCGACATGTGGGGCGGCCTGCCGCTTACGATTGTGCTTACATTGGTGGGCATGGGAGCATCCGTGCCGCTCGGCATTCTGCTCGCGCTCGGGCGACGCAGCAAGATGCCGGCCGTTGCCTCCGTGTCCACGGGCTACATCGAGCTCGTGCGCGGGGTGCCGCTCATTACGGTGCTTTTCGTTGCCGCCTTCATCTTCCCGCTTCTCCTGCCTGCAGGCGTTCGCATTGATCCGTTCTGGCGCATCTCCGTCGCCATTGCGCTCTTTCAGGCGGCCTACATGGCGGAGATCGTTCGCGGCGGCCTTCAGACGATTCCCCGCGGCCAGTTCGACGCGGCCGCCTCGCTCGGCCTTTCCCAGCGACAGGTCTATACGGCGG
>ENA-ORMR01000982-ORMR01000982.1-human-gut-metagenome-genome-assembly--contig:-NODE-982-length-24150-cov-12.338286_pt1 | contig 24150 bp, 22 predicted proteins | sample MGYA00242107_ERZ509003 | MGnify/ENA primary metagenome ERZ509003 (study PRJEB26280, sample SAMEA2338699) | human gut metagenome | biome: human gut; feature: human-associated habitat; material: faeces... | reverse complement strand
AATATATTATATAAATAATACATAAAATTAAAATCATATAAAGAAAGGAGAAAAATATGGAAGAGAATACAGATTCAAAACTAATTTCACAGACATTCTTTTGGATGTTTTTAGGATTGCTAGGAACAGCTATAGTGTCATGGTACACATATTCATCAGGTCTTTTAGTTAAAATAATTATCAATGATATGTGGAGAGTATTATTAATAGCAGAGGTGCTAGTAGTAATTTTATTTTCATTATTATTTAGAAAATTATCTCCAACATTTGTTGGAATATTGTACTTTGCATATGCAACTTTAAATGGTGTTACACTATCTTCAATATTTTATTGCTTTGAATTAAATTCTATTATATACCTATTTTTGGCATCTGCACTATTATTTGGTGGTCTTGCACTTTATGGATATAAAACTGAACGTGATATAAGTTCTTGGCATAACATATTGTTTGCAGTACTTATAGTTGGAATTATTTTGAGTATTATAAATATATTTATTGGAAATAGTATGTTAGACATTATATTAGACTGGGTTATATTATTAGTTTTCTTTGGAATAACTGTGTATGACATGAACAAAATAAAAAGTTTACAATATGAAGAAGGCATTAACCAAGAAAAATTATATATATATGGAGCTATGCAATTATATTTAGATTTTATAAATATATTCTTAAGAATACTATCTATCTTTGGAAAAAGAAGAGACTAGTTGTATCAAAACAATGCTTGTATTCATATTATATATTAAACACTACCTAGTGTTGAATGGAGTTGAAAAATATGGAATCAGAATACGGTTATTGTTGCGAAAAAAAATCAAAATGTAAGAGATGCAATTGCTTAGAAGTTATAGCTGCAATAGTTGGTGCATTATTTGCTTTAGTTATAGGTGCTATAATTGGAGCAGAGTTAGCATCAACAATACTTGGAGCATTAGCTGCAGTAATAGTTTTAGCAATAGTACTTGGATTACTTTTAATTATAACAGTAATTTTGATTATTTGTAAAAATCTCTGCAAACACAAAATGAATATATGCTAAAGAGTGTAAAAAAATATTTTCATATAATTGTAATCTACAAATGTAGAAAGTAATTTTTACAAAACGAGATTTTACTTAGAGAATATCTATTTTAGATATTCTCTAGTTTTTTCTAAATATTATAATATGTTAAATTTATATTTAATAAAAAAGATTGAAAAAATAAGAAAAGAGTGTTATTCTTCATATTGAATATTACATATAAAGTTATAAAAAATATTTTTTATGTAATAATAAATATGAATGGAGGTTTTTTTATGGATTTAAAAAAATTATTTGGTTATGAAGGAAAGACTGTAGTAATTACAGGATCAGCATCAGGAATGAGTAAATCAGCAACAGAATTATTGTTGGAATTAGGTGCAAAGGTATATGCAATTGATATAAACCATATTGACTTGCCTGTTGAAAAAGCATTTAAGGCTGATTTAAGCAAAAAAGAAGAAATTGATGAGGTTATTAGTAAATTACCTGAAAAAATTGATGCTCTATTTTTATGCCATGGAATAGCGCAATTTCCAGGTAAAGAATTGTTAGTTCAAAAAGTAAATTTCTATAGTCAAAAATATATGACTGAAAAATTATTAGATAGAATAAATGAACATGGATCTATTACTTACATTTCTTCTGTAGGAGGATTTGGATGGCAACAAGTATATAATAAAGCAGTTGAATTAATTAATTTGCCAACATGGGAAGATGCAATGGAATGGTATGATAAAAATCCTGAATTAATTAAGAGCGCTTATGTTTTTGCAAAACAATGCTTAGAGTCTTATGTAACATATAAATGTATGTCACCAGAATTTATAAATAAAAGAATTCGTATAAATGCAATAAATCCAGGAGACACTACAACTGGTTTAACAGAAGATTTTAATAAATCTTCAAGCCCAACAGGAAATGCTAAAGAAGGAGAAGAAATAATATCTAATATTTTCTTAAAAAGTTGGAACGGATATCCAGCAGAGCCAAAAGATATGGGATACCCAATGGTAGTAGTAGGTAGTGATATTTGTTCATATATGTCAGGACAATTAATTTATATTGATTTTGGTCTTACATCAACTTGGACAAGCGGAGCATTATTACAAGCAAATGAAAAATCAATTGAAGAAATATCTAGAGAATCAAATGAATAGTAAAGTTATAATATAACGAAAAGATTAGCTTTTATGCTAATCTTTTTTTTTGAATATTGTTCAAAAAATGTTGATTGATTTTATATAAAGTAATATAATTATTTTTGAACGATATTCAAGTTTGAATTATATAAACAATTTAAAAGTGATGGAGGTTAAAAATGATAGAAATTAAAAATGTAACCAAAATCTATAATGGAGAGAAAAATGCTGTAGATAATATTTCTTTTACAGTAAATAACGGAGAAATATTTGCTTTTATAGGTCATAATGGAGCTGGAAAAACAACAACTATAAAATCAATAGTGGGTATTTTAGATTTTGAAGAAGGAGATATTTTGATCAACGGAAAATCAATAAAAAAATCTCCAATTGAATGTAAAAAGCAAATGGCTTATGTTCCGGATAATCCTGATTTATATGAGAATATGAAGGCAATTGATTTTATAAATTTTATATGTGATATGTATGAAGTTTCAAAAGAAGTAAGAGAAGAGAATATAAATAAATATGCAAAAATGTTTGAAATGCAAGAAAAATTAGATGATTATATTTCATCATTTTCACATGGAATGAAACAAAAAATAGCACTAATTGCAGCATTTGTACATAATCCTGATGTTTTAATAATGGATGAACCTTTTGTAGGGTTAGATCCAAAAGCAGTGTTTGATATAAAAGAAGTAATGAAAGATATGTGCAAACAAGGCAAGACTATATTTTTCTCAACTCATATATTAGAAGTTGCAGAAAAGCTTTGCGACAGAGTTGCAATTATAAAACAAGGAAAAATTGTTAAAATAGGAAACATGAAAGAAATAAAAGGTGATGAATCATTAGAGCAAGTATTTTTAGAACTAGATGAAGGAAAAAAAATATGAGTAAAATAATATCATTACTAAAAGCAGTAATGTCACAAGACATGAATTTATTTAGGTATAAATTAAAAAAGAAATCATCTAAAATATCTAGTATAATGTTTCCAATATTCTTAGCGATACTTGTAATGGCGGGAATAGGAACTTATGCAGTTATGTTTGCTTATGAACTTGCGCCACTTAATCTGACTCATGTTGTGTTGACAATGTATATACTTTTTACAGTAGTAATAACTCTGATAGAAGGAATTTATAAAACGCAAGGAATATTATTTGATGCAAAAGATAGTGATTTGTTATTTTCACTTCCAATAAAAAAATCAACAATATTTTTTGTAAGAATATTTAAATTACTAGTATTTCAATATTTATATAACCTATTATTTATGCTTCCAGCATTTGCTGTATATGCGTATTTTGAAAAGCCGGGAATAAGTTTTTACCTTATATCAATTATAATGACACTTTTAATTCCTATAATACCTACTATAATATCAGCTTTATTAGGAAGTATAATAAAAACAATATCAGTTAAATTTAAGGCACAAAAACTAATACAGGTATTATCTACAATAATAGTATTTATAGGTATTTTTTTCCTATCATTCAAATTGAAAGATATAATAACAAGTGTAGTTCAAAATGCAATGAGTATAAACAATACATTAACAAATATTTACTACCCGGCAAAGCTGTATATACAATTAATACAAGATTTTAAAATACAAGATTTTTTAATGCTATTGGCAATAAATATTATTCCAACAATATTATTTATTTATATAGCAAGTATAAATTATTTTAAGGTTATATCAAAATCAAAAGAAACAAGCAGTAGCACAAAAAGGAAAAAAAATACACAAAATATAAAAACTAAATCTAAAATACAAGCATTGGTTAGTAAAGAAATTAAAAGATATTTTTCATCAACAGTATATATTTTTAATACATCATTTGGAATTATTTTAATGTTAGTTATAACAATAACATTATGTGTAAACCTTGATGGAGCGATAAACGCTGTCTTAGAAGGAGAAAATATAGGACTGACTATGGAACAAATAGAAAGTTACATACCTAAAATATATTTTCAAATTGTAATATATACAGCATGTATGACATCAATAACTTCATCTTCTATATCATTAGAAGGAAAGAGTTTATACATTTTAAAAACAATTCCAATAGAAATAAGAAAAATATTTAAGGCTAAAATTATTACAAGCAATATAATAACAATGCCTATAATGTTTGTAAGCGAAATTATATTTTTTATAATTTTTAGACCAAAAATAAAAGACATTATATTCATACTCTTAGCAACAATAATAATGCCAACTCTTACAGCTGTTATAGGTCTATTAGTAAATTTGAAACATCCAAAGTTAAATGCATCATCAGATACAGAAGTGGTAAAACAAAGTGCAAGTTCGGGAATTTCTGTACTGATTGGAATGGTGTTAGGAATGGTATCAATAGTAACTGCAGTAATTTTCTATAATTCAATAGATTTGTGTTATATAATTGAGTTAACAATATTAACAGTTATTACAATAGTTTTGTGGACAATATTAAAAAAATATGGACAAAAAAGATTTATGCAAATTTGCAGTTAAGGAGGTAGAATGGCAGAGAAAATTAAACAATCGGAACTAAAGAAAAAACAAATAGTAGAAGCAGCTTTGAAATTGTTTTTTGAAAAGGGATATGAAGGTACTTCTATTAGAATGATACAAAATAAAGTTGAAAGTCCAGTAGGATTATTTTACTATTATTTTGAATCAAAAGATGCCGTTTTTGAAGAAGCAATAAAATTATTTTTTGAAAGTTATGAAAAAGAAATGCAAAATGTAATTAACTCAAGTAAAAACAAGCCTGATGAAGTTTTAACAAAATACATAAATTATATGGACTATGCAACACAAGATTTTCGTAGTAAATATTTAGCAAAGTTGCACTGGACCATATTATCAGCAATTAGAGAATATACATTAAGAGTAATGAAAAAATATATATTATTAATATTAGAAGATTATGTTAAAAATGACATTGTAAAAATACCAAAAGAAAACATAACAGTAACAGCAAAGTTGATATCTTCTAGAACAGGCGGAAACGTGTATATTATATCAAAGTAAAGAGGTATATGAAAGTCAAAAAGATGACATTTTTAATAAGATATCAAAAGTGTTGGGTACAAATAAATTTTAGAAGGGAATGAAAAAAATGAAAAGTTTTGGAAATGTACTATGGGGGATTGTTTTAATTGTAGTAGGATTGATTATAGGAGGAAATGCACTTGGAATTACAAATATAAATATATTTTTTGATGGATGGTGGACATTATTTATAATTGTACCATGTTTTATCGGCTTATTTAAAGAAAGAGAAAAAACAGGTAATATTATAGGATTATTAATAGGAATTGCATTATTGTTATGTTGTCAAGATATATTAGATTTTGATATGATATGGAAATTAGCACTTCCAGTAGTTTTAATTATTATTGGTATTTCATTTATATTTAAAGATACTTTTAATCACAAGATCAATGAAGAAATAAAAAAATCAAATGAAAATAGAACAAAAGACGGAGGATATTGTGCAACTTTTGCAGGACAAAACATAAAATTTGATGGAGAAAAGTTTAATGGAACAGAATTAACAGCTGTATTTGGTGGAGTTAAGTGTGATTTAACAAAAGCTATAATTGAAAATGATGTTGTAATAAATGCTACAAGTGTGTTTGGTGGAATAGAAATTTATGTACCTGATGATGTAAATGTAAAAATTAAATCTTCATCAATATTTGGTGGGGTTAGTGAAAAAAGAAAATCTGATGTCAAAAATGAAAATTCACACACAATTTATGTAAATGCTACATGTATATTTGGAGGTGTAGATATAAAATGACGACTTTTTATTGATATCTAAACGCAATCGCTGAAACGATAGTTTCTGCATTTCCTCAATCTCGCTGCTTCGTCCACTGGACGCACTCGATTTCGTCGCAGTTAAAGCCTCGCGCTCTCCCGCGCTCAGCTGTTAACAATAAATAATTGATTGAATCCAAAAACAAATAAAAACGAGTAGTCATTAGACTACTCATTTTTATTGGCTCTCCATGTTGGACTCGAACCAACTCCTCAGGCATCAAACTAATTGTTTCAGCCTTTGACTACACAAAGTCTAAAACAATAGTTTATGCATATTCATAAACTCGCTTCATCTGCCACAGGCAGCGCTCGTTTATTCATCAGTTAATAGCTCCGCTATAACACCGATAGGTCGTTGGCATAAAATAAAAAAGAAACAGGTTTTAATATCTGCTTCTTTTATTGGCTCTCCATGTTGGACTCGAACCAACGACCTATCGGTTAACAGCCGAGCGCTCTACCAACTGAGCTAATGGAGAATATTTTTAAAACTGAAATTATTATAGTACACATTATACCAAAGTGCAATAGTTTTTATACAAAAAATTAAAAAAGTATTGAAAATTCAAAACTATTATAGTATTATAATTACAGAGCAAATCCAAAGAAAAATAGAAAAGAGGCACAAAACATGAAAAAAGCTAAAACCTATGCAGGAGTAGAGAGAGAGAGAGAGAGAGAGAGCTACACATTAATAAATAATAACCAAGCTAAGAAATTAGCTTTATTAAGCATATCAAAGGCAGACTATAAACACGAGAGTGTTTAATAGCCTGTCTTTTATTGTGTTTTTAAAAATTATCATAGTATGATGATTTTTAGTAAAACAGATTTTAACATTAAAAATATATAAAAGCTAAAAATTGAAAGGTGGTGCAAACGAAGAATGAATTTAAAAGAGTTTAAACAAGTAAAATCAAAAGGAGGAGATAAGAAAATTATGAAAACAAAAATTAAACAAGAAAAAGGTATTACATTAATAGCATTAGTAGTAACTATTGTAGTACTTTTAATCTTAGCAGGAGTAAGCGTAAATGCAATATTTAGTGAAAACGGAATAATAAAAAGAGCAAAAGATGCCCAAAACAAAATGGACCAAGCAGCAGAAAATGACCAAAAAGGAATAAATGAATTAAGTAATTGGTTAGATAGCAAAATAAATGGAAACTCAGGAGGTAACACAACAGGAGGAAATACAACGGGAGGAGATGCCAATCCATCAACAACACCTAAAATCTCAACATTAGTAGGAAAAGTAGTAGATAAAAATACAAAAGCAGAAGATGCATATGGAAATAAAATAACAATACCAAAAGGCTTTAAAGTATTAGCAAAAGGAACATCAACAGAGTCAGCAAGTTATACTTATAGTGGAAATAATATACCAGCAGTACAAGATGGAATAGTAATAGAAAATGGAACAGATGGAAACCAATTTGTATGGGTGCCAGTAGGAACAATAAAAAACAAAGATGGTTCAACAAATACAATAACTTTAGGAAGATATAGCAATTTTGCAAAACAAAACGGGACCTATGTGCCTGCACAAAATGCAAATAATTGTACACAAGAAGTTACAATAAATACTTATTTTAAAGAATTAAGTACATTTAGAGAAGGAAATACTGCAACAGATTCAACAGCGCAAAATGCAACAGCCAGAAATTTAGCAGAGTTTATATCAACCAGTTTATCTAATGGAGGATATTATATAGCAAGATTTGAAGCAAGTGGAACAGCATCAAAAATAACTTCAAAATATAATCAAACAGTATTAGGTAATATAACACAACCAAATGCAGCAAAAGTAGCAAGAGAAATGTATGGAGAGGTAAAAGAAAATAATGAATTAGTATATGCAAGTGATTTAGTAAATAGTTACGCATGGGATACAGCAATAATATTTATACAAACATATTCAACAGAAACAGACGCAAGTAGTTATGCAAGTCAAAATAAAAGTACATCATTTGCAAATACAGGAAAAAGTAATGACAAATATTGTAATATATTTGACATGTCAGGAAATGCATATGAATGGACCACAGAATACTCTGCCAACTCTGTCGATAGCGACTTCTACCCTTGTGTTCCTCGTGGAGGGTTGCGGTATAGTGGGTGGCTTTGATAGCTCTTGCACGTCTAACCGCCTCTTCTATGGCACGACTTACAGCCACATCATCTATAGTTTGCGTCCCCTACTTTATGTGAAGTAGCACTTACCACTGGTTCAATGAACCAGAAAAAATGAACAAATACGATGTTAGCACTAATGTGCTTAACACGTACTTTAGCGCATCAAATCCTAACTGCAATTGATACTAAAGTAACAGTGTATATAACATATATGGTGTGTAAGAAAATTACACGCCATATGTTTTTTTATGCTCAAAATGTCATTTTTTAAAAGATAATACTTGCTAAACTGTTTAAATAAGGATAAAATAGATAGAGTAAAATGATTTCATAAGTATGAAACAGTAAAATAGTGAGGTATTAACTTTGGAGATTAAAGGAAGAATTAGAGATATTATTTATCGTAATGAAATAAATAGCTATACAATTGCAACATTTGAAACAGATGAAGAAGAAACTACTGTTGTGGGTTATCTTCCTTTTATTGAAAAAGGTGATAATCTAAAAATAACTGGTAATTTTGTTGAACATCCTGAATATGGTAAACAATTAAAAATTGAGACTTTTGAAAAGTTAATGCCAGAAGATTTAGATTCAATAGAAAATTATTTAGCGAATGGAAAATTCAAAGGGATAGGTCCTGCAACAGCTAAAAGAATGGTTAATACCTTTGGAAAAGATGTAATAAATATTATTAAATTTGAACCTGAAAAGTTATCTTGTATAAAAGGAATTACTGAGGAAAAAGCAATTGAAATTTCACAAAGCTTTAACGAAAATTGGGAAGTATGGCAAATTGTTAGTTATCTGGAGAAATTCGGAATTGGTCCACAAAGTGCAGAAGGAATATATAAAAAACTAGGGCCAAATACAATAACGACAATAGAAGAAAATCCATATATTTTAATAGATTTGACAGTTAGGGTTAACTTTGCACAAATAGACCAGATTGCTATAAAAATGGGAATGGATTTAGAGAATGATAAACGTATTAGAAGCGGCATAAAATATGCCCTTAAATTATCTACTAATAATGGACATTGTGCAGTATTATATGAAAATTTAATTCAGTTTGTAAAAGATTTACTAAATGTTTCAGAAGTGATGATAGAAAACAATATTATATTTTTGAAAACAAAAAATGAAATTGTATTAGAAGATAGAGAAAATCAGGAGTGGGTATATTTATATAATTATTATGTGGCTGAAAAAAATGTTGCTGAAAGTTTGATTGCTTTAGATAATTATTTAAATGTAAAAGAAATTAGTAATTTTGAAAAGAAATTAAAGAAGATTGAAAAACATTCTGATTTAGAATTATCTGAAAAACAAAGAGAAGCGGTAATTGCAGTTCAAGAGCATAATGTTTGTGTAATCACCGGTGGACCAGGTACAGGAAAAACTACTATAATAAAAACAATAATTGAAATGTATAAACAAGAGGAGAAAAAGGTTGTATTATGTGCACCTACAGGGAGAGCTGCTAAGAGAATGAGTGAAGCTACTGGAGAAGAAGCTAAAACTTTGCATAGATTATTGGAAATTGGAAAAACAAGCTCAGATGAGTTACAAAATATAGATCCAAATGTAGAAGTTGAGCCCCTAGATGCAGATGTGATTATTGTTGATGAAGTATCAATGGTTGATATATTTTTAATGAATTATCTATTACAAGCAATTTATAAAGGAACCAAACTAGTATTAGTTGGAGATAGTAATCAGTTACCATCAGTTGGACCAGGAAATGTATTAAAAGATATTATACAATCTGAAAGACTTACTACAATTACATTAAACAAAATTTTTAGACAAGCAGCTAAGAGTAAAATTATTTTAAATAGCCATAAGGTAAATGAGGGCATTAGTATTTTTAGTAAAGATGAACAAAACGAAAATGAAGAATTATTGGAAGATTTTTTCTTTATAAATGAAACTAATAAATTAAAAGTGCTAGAGAATATAATTTCACTATGTACAGGAAGACTAGAAAAGTATGGAAACTATACTTTTGCCCAAAACATACAAGTAATTAGTCCAACAAAAAAAGGAGAACTTGGAACCAAAGAATTAAATAAGAGTTTGCAACAAGCTATAAACCCAGAATCAGAAGAAAAAAACGAAAGAAAGTATATAGATTCTGTGTTCCGTGAAGGTGATAGAATAATGCAAATAAAAAATAATTATGATATTTATTGGGAGAAAAGAGAACCTACACTTGAAATGGGCAAAGGCGTATTTAATGGAGAATATGGAACAATACTAAATATAGATGAAGTAGAGAAAAAAGTAAAGATTAAGTTTGATGACGATAAATTAGTATGGTATAACTTTGATGAACTTGAGCAAATAGAACATTCATACTGCATTACTGTGCATAAGGCTCAACGGAAGCGAGTTCGATGTAGTTATTATGCCAATAGTACAGGCTGCGCCAATGTTACTTACTCGTACATTGCTATACACTGCAATGACAAGAGCAAAAAAATTACTTATTTTAATTGGAAATCCTAATATTATAGAATTTATGACGCAAAATGCAGATAGTAAAAAAAGAAATACAGGGTTAGAATTTAAATTGAGAAATTTATAGTTTCATATTGACTTCAGTGTTAAAATAATATAAACTATTACCATAGGGGAAATAAAAATACCATTAAAAAGGAGGTGAACCCCTATGCAGGAAGAGTTACTATTAGAGATACTTAATGTAGTCAAAAGGTCAGAAGCAGAAAACAAAAAAGCAATAGAAGAACTAAGAGCATCTGTAAACAGACTAGAAGAAAAGGTTGATAGACTAGAAACAAGATTTGACGATTTAGAAGTAAGATTCGATGGACTAGAAGAAAAGGTTGATAGACTAGAGACAAGATTTGATGGCTTAGAAGTAAGATTCGACGGACTAGAAGAAAAGGTTGATAGACTAGAAACAAGATTTGACGGTTTAGAAGTAAGATTCGATGGACTAGAAGAAAAAGTTGATAGACTAGAAACAAAATCTGATAGAATAGACGCAAAGACTGACAGAATTGAAAAGCGAATTACAGATGAAATGGAAGACACTTCACATATGATAAAAACTTTATTTAACCAAACAGATAGAATTACTAACTATTTGGATTTGAATTGGAACATGAAAAAATTTAATTAAAAAAGATAAAACGGGGCTATTTATTTTAGGAGGTTTTAATGAACTTTTTAAAAAATATGCTCTTTTTTATTTTTCCACGCAAATGCGAGATGTGTGAAACAATTTCTGAGAGCTATATATGTGACAAGTGTAAGAGTAAACTAGAAAAAACAGAGTTATATTTAAATAGAATAGATGATTACTCAAAAGACAATACAAAGTATTTTGACGAACATGCATATATTTTTGAGTATAATTCAATAATAAGAGAAAAAATAATTGAGTATAAATTTAAGAACAAACCATACTTAGGAAAAATGTTTTCTGAATTTTTTGTGAAAAATGAAAAAATGTGTGGATTTTTTGAAAAGTATGATATAATTATTCCAGTTCCAATGACAAATAAAAAAATAAAAGAAAGAGGATATAATCAAACAGAAATAATAGCAAAGATTATATCTCAAAATATTACGAATATAACAATGCAAAAAAATGTATTAATAAAATATAAAAATAACAAAGTTCAAAGTCAACTTAATAAAGAACAGCGACAACAAAATGTACAAAATGTATATGAACTTATCAATGAAGAAATAATAAAAAATAAGAACATACTAATTTTAGATGATATATACACAACTGGAGCAACATGTAATGAATGTGTTAAAACATTAAGAAATGCACAACCTAAGAAAATTGGAATTATTACAATAGCAAAAGACTGTGAAAAAATACAAGTGAAGAACAATAGAAAGGAATGAAGCAAATGGAAGATTTAGTAGAAAGCATATTAGACTATATTAGAGCAGAATACACAGATTATGCGATTATGATAAATGGCGAATGGGGAAGCGGAAAAACTTATTTTTGGAATCACAAGATAAAACCTAAAATCGAAGCAATGCAAGTAAACGGAAAAAAACTGACGCCAATATATATGTCTTTATATGGAATATCAAACCTAGAAGAGATAAGCAAAAAGATATTTATCGAAACTACTCAATTAATGGATAAAAATTTAAAAAAATTTATGGGAGCAAGTGGTGTAGGAAGTATACCAGAATATGCAAAAACAGGACTAGATATGGCAAACTTTTTTGGTGTGACTCAAAATGGAGATAGACTAGACTATGCTCAGTTCTTTTCAACGGATGATAAAGTTCTTTGCTTTGACGACCTAGAAAGAGCAAATGTTGATGTAATTGATATTTTGGGATATATAAATAACTTTGTTGAACATGACCACATAAAAACAATAATAATTTGTAATGAAAAAGAATTATCTACAAAACTAAAAAATAGCAACCTAGAAATGAAAACATTTATAGCCACATACTTATTAGACAAAGAAAATAAATTAAACATAAAAACAGATAAGCCAATGGTAGAAAGAATACGTGATACCATTGAATATGTTTTCGACAAAGCAAATGACTATGAAAGAATAAAAGAAAAATTAATAGGCGAAACTTTTGAATATGCACCTGAATTTAACTATATAATAAATGGTCTTCTAATGAGATACGAAAACAATGCAGATTTAATTAGATTTCTAAGAGAAAATACAGCACTAATAACTTCTACATTTAATAAGAGTGGAACTAGAAACTTACGTATTTTGAAACATGCTTTAAATAATTTTAAAAAAATATTTGACACAGTTACAAATTCGTATCCAAACACTAATAATAGAGTATTACAAACAATGCTGATTTTTACAATAGCTATATCTTTTGAAATTAAAGCAGGAAAAATTACAAAAGACAAGTTTGTGAACATTAATAACAATGAAGAATACAAATCAGTATTAGTATCTTCAAGAGTATTTATGGATAATAGACAATTTTACATTAAAGAATTTGATAACAACTATTATTACAATTTTAAGGCAGAATATCGCTTCTTTAAATTTATTGAAAAATATGTACGTACTCGTATTTTTGACATGAAAATCTTTAAAGAAAATATGGAAGTAATACGTGATACTGTAGATACAAAACAGCTACCTGGATATAAAAGGCTTCTTACTGAAGAGTATTGGAAAATACCAGATGATCAATTTAATGGAGTAATTGATGAAACATTGGATTATGTAAAAAATGGAAGAATAGAAATAATACAAATTGTAAAACTATTTTCATATTTTGCATATTTCATAAAAAAAGATCTTATTAATTATGATATGAGAACAATAAAGTCTGTATTTTTCAATGGAATGAATATATCTTCTCTAACCTCAACTTACTGTGCGAATGTTGATGAAGAATTATCACAAGTAGCAATCGAAGATGAATTTGAACCGGATATGGAAGAAATACTAAAACATTTTAATGAAATAAACATGCAATTAAAAACAAAAATGTATAATGAAAAAGCAGAAGAAATATTTAAATATATTCCAATGAAGATGGAAATGTTTTATGATAAATTTGATAAAGAATGTATGAATGTTCCAATATTCAAATATTATGATTCGTTCCAAACATTCCAAAGAATTTCGTGTGCAAGTAATGAAGATATAGTAACAATAAAAGAAAAACTAGTTGACAGAGCTAGTAGATTTAAAAATGAAATTCAGGAAGAAATACCAAATATAAGAAAATTAAAACAAATAATGGATGACTACATTGATGGAAAACTTCCAAGTATAAAAGTAGTTTTACTACAGGATTTTTCTAATGAATTGGAAAAAATTATAAAAAGCTATGATGCAGGAAAACAAGAAATATTGGATATTGAAGAATAAAAATGTATAAAAACCTCCTTTTAAAGCAATAATAAGAATAATTATAATTGCATAGAGCTAAAAGCTTTAAATTTAAAAGGAGGTAATATTTTGAAAGCAACAGGTGTAGTAAGAAGAATTGATGATTTAGGTAGAGTTGTTATTCCAAAGGAAATTAGAAAAACATTGAGAATAAAAGAAGGGGATCCTCTTGAAATATTTACAGATAAAGAGGGAGAAGTAATTTTAAAAAAGTACTCACCAATAGGAGAATTAACAGAATTTGCAACAGGATATGCAGAAACATTAGCAAAAACAACAGGACATATTGCATGTATTACAGATAAAGATACAGTAATTGCTGTATCAGGCGGAGCAAAAAAAGAATTACTAGAGCAAGATGTTAGCGAAGAACTAGAAAGATTGATGGATGATAAAGAGAAGTATACTAGTAAGGAAAACAATGATTTAGCAATTCCAATCACAAAAAATGAAAATAAGGAAAGAAGATACAATTCACAAGTTGTATATCCAATAATTTCAGATGGAGATGTAATTGGTACAGTAATATTGCTATCAAAAGATAATAATACAAAAATGAATGAAGTGGAACAAAAAGTTGCTCAATCTGCAGCAAGTTTTTTAGGAAGTCAAATGGAAATATAATGTAATACATTTGTAATATACATGTAACAAAAACGTAACACAAAAAAGCTTGATTATTTCCAATATTTATAGTATAAATAATATGAAAATAATTGAAGTCCACAAAGGAGGAAAAACAATGGAAGAATTAAAAAATAATGAAGTAAGAGCTGATGTACCAGCAGAAATAAGCACTTGGACAAAAATTAAAAACTTTTTATTTCAAGAAATAACACTTACAATGACACCAAAACAAGAGTTAGTATTCCAAGAAGTACATGATTTTTGGCACCAAGAAGTTAATCGTGATTTTTGGTTTCAAGAAATTAAAATTATAGATAATATAACATTATAATAAATAAAAAGCTTATTAGTTTAACTAATAAGTTTTTTTATTTATTTTTCTATATTTTTATATAAGAATACTTGAAAAGTATTCTTTTTTGATATAAAATTACATTGTTTAGGATATACTAAACATATTAACAAAAAAGAATGTAAAAAAACATTCATAAAGGAGGAAAAATTATGTCAATAAAATTAGGAATCAATGGCTTTGGAAGAATAGGAAATTTATCATTACAAGCAGCACTAAATAAAGAGGGAGTAGAGGTTATTGCAATAAATGACCCATTTATAACAGCAGACTATATGGCATATATGATGAAATACGATACAATCCATGGAAAATTCAATGGAGAAGTTTATGAAAAAGATGGAAAATTAATAGTAAACGGAAAAGAAATTAAAGTATACAATGAAATGGAACCTAAAAACATTCCTTGGGGAGCAGATGGAGTTGATTATGTACTAGAATGTTCAGGAGTATTTACAACAATTGAAAAAGCAAATGCACACTTAGAAGCAGGTGCAAAAAAAGTTATTATATCTGCACCATCTAAAGATGCACCAATGTTTGTTATGGGAGTAAATAACGAAACATATACACCAGATATGAATATTATTTCAAATGCATCATGCACAACAAACTGTTTAGCACCACTTGCTAAAATTATAAACGATAACTTTGGAATCAAAGACGGCTTAATGACAACAGTTCATAGTATTACAGCAACACAAAAAACAGTTGATGGAGCTACTAAAAAAGACTGGAGAGGTGGAAGAGCAGCAAGTTACAATATTATTCCATCATCAACAGGTGCAGCTAAAGCAGTTGGAAAAGTTATACCTTCATTAAATGGAAAATTAACAGGTATGTCATTTAGAGTACCAACAGTTGATGTTTCAGTTGTAGACTTAACATGTAACTTAGAAAAACCAGCAACATATGAAGAAATATGTGAAGCAGTTAAAAAAGCATCAGAAAATGAAATGAAGGGAATAGTAGAATATGTATCAGACCCAGTAGTTTCATCAGACTTTATACATGATGAACACACATGTATTTTCGATAGTACAGCAGGAATAGCATTAACAGATAGTTTTGTAAAATTAGTTGCATGGTATGATAACGAATGGGGTTATTCAAATAAATTAGTTGATTTAGCTATTTATGTTGCTAGCAAATAATCAAAAGTGATTGAAAATATTCAATCTAATGTGTAGTTACAAAGAAGGGAAAGAAAGTATATATGGAAAAGAAAACAATAAGAGACATAGATACAAAAGAACTAAGAGGAAAAAAAATATTGGTTCGCTGCGACTTTAATGTACCATTAAAAGATGGAGAAATTACAGATGATACAAGAATTAGAGCAGCGCTTCCAACAATAAGATATTTGCTAGAAAGTGGAGCAAAGGTAGTCCTTTGCTCACACTTAGGTAGACCAAAGGGAGAAGTAAACGAAAAATACTCAATGAAACCAGTAGCTGAAAGATTATCGGAAGAATTAGATGCAAAAGTAAAATGTGCAGAAGATGTGACAGGACCAAGTGCAAAAGATATGGCTAATGAATTAAAAGAAGGAGAAGCAGGACTACTTGAAAATGTTCGCTTTGATCCAAGAGAAGAAAAAAATGAAGAAAGTTTAGCTATAGAATTGGCTGATTTAATTGGAAATGAAGGCATTTACGTAAATGATGCATTTGGAACAGCACATAGAGCACATGCTTCTACAGAAGGAGTTGCACATCATGTGGATGAATCTGTAGCAGGACTTTTAATGGAAAGAGAAATTGAAAAACTTGGAGCAGTACTTGAAAAACCAGAAGAACCATTTGTTGCAATTTTGGGAGGAGCAAAAGTATCAGATAAAATAGGTGTTATAGAAAACTTAATGCAAAAAGTTCAAACAATAGAAATTGGTGGAGCAATGGCTAACACTTTCTTAAAAGCTAAAGGATATGATATAGGTTCATCTAAATATGAAGAAGACAAAATAGAAGTGGCAAAACAAATAATGAAAGATGCTCTTAATAAAGGTGTAGAAATAATATTACCAAAAGATGCTAGGGTAGCTAAAATAGCAGAAGGTGAAGAGCTAACACCTGAAACAGTAGAATCAGCAGAACATAAAAATGTTAAATTAAATGTAGAAGGCAAAGGAGAATCTTTAGAAGGTTGGCAAATATTAGATGTGGGTGATACTACATTAACATATTTTGCAGATAGACTAGAAAATGCAAAAACAGTAGTATGGAATGGACCTTTGGGATATACAGAAGTTCCAGAATTTGCACAAGGAACAGAAAAAATAGCTAAATATATTTCACATACAAAGGCAAAGTGCGTAATTGGTGGAGGAGATTCAGTTGCAGCTATTCAAAAAATAAAGAAAGCAGCAAAACAAAATGGCGAAGATGTAAAACAAGAATTTAACAATATTTATTTATCAACAGGTGGAGGTGCATCTTTAGAATTTCTAGAAGGCAAAACACTACCAGGAATTGCAGCATTGAATAATAAAGAAAAACAAAAATGCAAATCAGGAGAAAATGGAAATTGCAAAAGCAATGAACAACAAATTGCTGATTAAGAAAAGAGGAAACCAAATGAGAAGAAAAGTTGTTGCAGGAAATTGGAAGATGAATATGCTTCCTAATGAAGCAATGAGCTTTATAAGACAAATTGAAAGTGAAGTAAATAATTCTAAAGCAGAAGTAATTCTTTGTGTACCTTATACAGACCTATTCTATAGTTTGCTTACAGCACAAGATACTAAAATAAAAATAGGAGCACAAAATATGCACTGGGAAGAAAAGGGTGCATATACAGGAGAAATTTCTGGACAGATGCTAAAATGTATTGGCGTTGAATATGTAATTATAGGTCATTCTGAAAGAAGACAATATTTTGCAGAAACAGATGAAACTGTAAATAAAAAGGTAAAAGCAGCGTTATTAAACGGTTTGAAGCCAATAGTTTGTGTGGGCGAAACATTAGAACAAAGGGAACAAGGAAAACAGAAAGAAATTATAACAAATCAAACTCATTTGGCATTAGAAGGACTAAATGAAGAACAATTAAAAAGTGTCATGATTGCGTACGAACCAATATGGGCAATTGGAACAGGAAAAACTGCTACATCTGAAGATGCAAACAACGCAATAAAGTCAATTAGAAATCAAATTGAAAAAGACTATGGCAAGAATGTTGCAGAAAATATTATCATACTATATGGTGGTAGTGTTAAACCTGAAAATAGCAAAGAATTATTTTCAATGTCTGACATAGACGGAGGTCTTGTTGGAGGGGCAAGCTTAAAAGCAGAAGAATTTATTAAGATATTATCGATTTAGAAGAAATGGAGAAAAATAATGAACAGAAAACCAATAATGCTAATGATATTAGATGGATTTGGAATAAATGAAAACGAAAAAGGAAATGCAGTTAAATTAGCTAATACACCTAATATTGATAAACTAATGAAAACATGGCCAACTACTCAAATTCACACAAGTGGGTTGGCAGTAGGTTTACCAGAAGGACAAATGGGAAATTCAGAAGTTGGTCATACAAATATAGGTGCAGGAAGAGTTGTATACCAAGATTTAACACGTATTACAAAATCAATTGAAGATGGAGAATTCTTTAGTATTAAAGAATTAACAGCAGCAATTGATAATTGCAAAAAATATAATTCAAAACTTCATATTATGGGACTTCTTTCAGATGGTGGAGTTCATAGTCATATTAGACATTTATTTGCAATATTAGAATTAGCAAAAAGAAAAGACTTTGAAGATGTATATGTACATTGTTTCCTAGATGGAAGAGATACACCACCTGCTTCAGGAGAAAGCTATATTCTACAACTTGAAGAAAAAATGAAAGAAAAAGGTGTAGGAAAGATAGCAAGTATATCTGGTAGATTTTATAGTATGGACAGAGATAAAAGATGGGACAGAGTTGAAAAAGCCTATAAAGCTCTAGTATATGGAGAGGGAGAAAAAGCAACGTCTGCTATTTCTGGAATAGAAGCATCATATCAAAAAGAAGTATTTGACGAATTTGTTGAACCAACAGTTATTTACAATGGTGAAGAACCAATTGCAACAATCGATAATCATGATTCAGTTATATTCTTTAACTTTAGACCAGATAGAGCAAGAGAAATAACAAGAAGTTTAGTTGATCCAGAATTTGATGGCTTTGAAGTAAAGACATTAGACTTGTATTATGTATGTTTCACTCAATATGATGAGACAATACCAAATGTTCAAATTGCATTTAAGCCAGAAGTATTAGTTAATACATTTGGAGAATATGTTTCTAAAAAAGGATTAACACAATTAAGAATTGCAGAAACAGAAAAATATGCACATGTTACATTCTTCTTTAATGGTGGAGAAGAAAAACAATATAAAGGAGAAGATAGAATTTTAATACCATCTCCTAAAGTTCAAACTTATGACCTAAAACCTGAAATGAGTGCTATAGAAGTAACAGACAAAGTTGTCGAAGCAATAAATTCAGACAAGTATAATTGCATTATATTAAATTATGCTAACCCAGATATGGTGGGCCATACAGGAAATCTAGAGGCTGCAATTAAAGCAATTGAAACAATTGATGGATGTGTAGAAAGAGTTGTTGAAGCAATGGCAGAAAAACAAGGAGTAATCTTAATGACAGCTGACCATGGAAATGCAGAACAAATGATAGATTATAAAACTGGAGAGCCACACACAGCACATACTACGAATCCAGTCCCACTAGTTTTAATAGGAATGCAGGGCGTAAAATTAAAAGAAGGTAAACTTGCAGATTTAGCACCAACAATGTTAGATATTATAGGACTAGAAAAACCTGAAGAAATGACAGAAAATAGTCTTATTGAAAAATAACAAAAAAGAAAGGAAGGATAATCATGAAAGATTATTTAGAAATTGAAAGTGTAAGAGCATTAGAAGTATTAGATTCAAGAGGAAATCCAACTGTACAAGTAGAAGTTGTAACAGAAGGAGGATTTTCAGGAGTTGCTATGGTTCCATCAGGAGCATCAACAGGAAGCTTTGAAGCAGTTGAATTAAGAGATGGAGATAAAGAAAGATACTTGGGAAAAGGTGTATTAAAAGCAGTTGAAAATGTAAATGAAGTTATTAGCAAAGAAATTGAAGGAATGAACGTATATGAACAAGCTAAAATAGATGCTACAATGATTAAACTTGATGGAACAGAAAATAAAGGCAAATTAGGTGCAAATGCTATGCTTGGAGTTTCTTTAGCAGTAGCAAAAGCAGCAGCAGCTTCATTAGGAATGAGCCTATATAACTACATTGGAGGAGTAAATGCAAAAGAATTACCAGTTCCAATGATGAACATTATGAATGGTGGAAAACATGCAGACAGTTCTTTAAGTGTACAAGAATTTATGATTATGCCAGTTGGAGCTAAAACATTTAGTGAATGTATGAGAATGGGTGTAGAAGTATACCATAACTTAAAGAAAGTATTAAAATCAAAAGGATATTCAACAGGTGTTGGAGACGAAGGCGGATTTGCTCCAAATTTAGGAAGCGAAGAAGAAGCAGTAGAATTAATTATAGAAGCAATCAAACAAGCTGGATATAAACCAGGAGAAGATGTATGCTTAGCACTAGACGTTGCAGCAACAGAAATGTTTGATGAAGCTAAAAAAATAGGAAAAGACGGATATTATTTTTGGAAAAATGATGAATTTAAAACAAAAGATCAAATGATAGACTTTATAGTTGAATTAGCAGAAAAATATCCTATAATCTCAATTGAAGATGGTTTGGCAGAAGAAGACTGGGAAAGCTGGAAAAAACTAACTGAACGTATTGGAAACAAAGTTCAATTAGTAGGAGATGACTTATTTGTAACAAATATGAAGAGATTACAAAAAGGAATTGACAACAACACAGCAAATAGTATATTAATTAAATTAAACCAAATTGGAACATTAACAGAAACATTAGATGCAATTGAACTAGCAAAGAGAAATGGATATACAGCAGTTGTATCACATAGAAGTGGTGAAACAGAAGACACAACATTAGCTGATGTTGCAGTTGCAACAAATGCAGGACAAATTAAAACTGGTGCACCATGCAGAACAGATAGAGTTGCTAAATATAACAGACTATTGAATATTGAAGCAGAATTAGGAGATGTAGCAGTATTTAGAGGTCGTAAAGCTATAAAATAATGTTACTTAGTGTGAAAAATACCTATGGTATTTTTCACACTACTACATAAATATTCTGGGGTATCGCCAAGCTGCTGTGGCTGTTCGAAGCTTTAGCTGAGTTACAGCATCAGTATGCAGGGAGCGATAGCGAGTCGCTGGTAAGTAAACTTGCTCGTGACTAAAATTTAAAATATTCTGGGGTATCGCCAAGCGGTAAGGCATCGGACTCTGACTCCGACATTCCTGTGTTCGAATCACAGTACCCCAACCAATATTATAAAAAGGTAGGTAATAAAAATGAATGAGAAAATGTTTGAAATTATGAAAAATAAACCAGGCTTTATTGCAGCGCTAGACCAAAGTGGTGGAAGCAGTAGCAAAACTTTAAAAAATTATGGAATAGAAGAAAGTGAATATAGCTCAGAAGAAGAAATGTTTAACTTAATCCATGAAATGAGAAAAAGAGTATTCACAAGTAAAGCATTTACAAATGACCATATAATAGGAGCAATATTATTTGAAAAAACAATGCTTTCAAAAGTAAATGGCCAATTTACAGCTGATTATTTATGGAACGAAAAACAAATTGTTTCATTCTTAAAGGTTGATAAAGGTTTAGCAGAACAAGCAAATGGAGTAAAATTAATGAAAGAGATACCAGAGCTTGACGAAGAATTAAAAGAAGCAAACGAGAAGAATGTTTTTGGAACAAAAATGAGATCAGTTATATATGAGCCAAATGAAGAAGGAATAAAAGCAATTGTTAAACAACAATTTGAATTAGCAGAAAGAATTTGCAATGCAGGATTAGTTCCAATTATAGAACCAGAAGTTGATATAAATGCACCAGAAAAGGAAAAATGCGAAGAAATATTAAAAAATGAAATCAAAAAACAACTAGATTCTTGGGATGAAAGTAAAAAAATAATGTTCAAATTTACAATTCCAACTAGAGCTAACCATTATCTTGATTTATATGACTATAGCTGTGTTGTAAGAATAGTAGCTCTGTCTGGAGGATATGACATAGAAGAAGCAGTAGAATTACTTGCTAAAAATAATAAAATGATAGCAAGCTTTTCAAGAGCATTATTACAAGATTTAAATGTTCATCAAACACAAGAAGAATTTGATCAAAAATTAAATGATGTAATTATAAAAATATATAATGCATCAATTACCTAACACAAAAAAACCAACTCGTAATGAGTTGGTTTTTTATGTTATATTTTATTTTTTTAATTCACTTAAACGTTTAATTCTTATAATAACAAATACTATTGTTGCACTAACTAAAATCACAAATAATGTGTTGTAAATTCCGGTTTGAGGAATAGGATTTTCAGTAATAGTGTTATCAGGAACTTTTACATCATTAATTACTAATTTTACCTTTGGAGAAACATCTGAGTTTGAATTGCCTTTTCCATCAACTGTTTCAAAATTAATATCTACTTTAGTATTAGTAGGAAGAATCTTATCAACAATTTCTTCATTATATTCATCCTTTAAAGTTAATTTATAACTTAAAGTAGCAACTTCGCCTTCTTTTAATAATTCTATTTCCCATGTAATACTATTATCAGAAAAATCTACTTCAGCAGAAACTTTACCGATATTAGGTGATTTTACATACTCGAAATTAAAGTTTTCAAGAATTTCTCTTGGAAAGTAATCTTTAACAACAATATTTTTTAATGTATTATCTTTAGAATATGTTATTTTATTAAATATATCTGTGTTAACAGTTTTAGACAAATTAGTGTAATCTATATAATAGAAGTTACCAGCAGTAGGAGTAGAAGTGGTACCAAAAATCTCTTCAGCAAGTTCACGATAAGTCATATTTCTTGAACCATCAGCGATTGTTGGAGCAGATGGATTTTGAACATTACTTTCAGATAATCCCATTAAAACAGGAAAGATATTGTAACCTTTGTTTTTTAATTCAACTAATTTATTTTTAGTATTTGTAGCAATTACTCCAGAATATGTCAAAGTAGTATTAGTATCTAAGCAAAGATTAGGTACACCATCTGAAATTAAAACAATATATTTTTGAGAATCTGTATTATTTGTGAAATTCTTTTCTGCTATAGCTAAACCTGCTTCAATGTTTGTGTAAGGTCCTTCTGTTGTAGTATAATTAGTAATTGTATTTTGAACAGTATCTTTAGAATCTGACAAACTTAATAAAAGTTTAGCATCATTTTCTGTTCCTAAAGTAGAACCTAAATTAACACTAGAAAAACTAACAATACCAATTTTAGCATTTTCATAATGATCAAACAATGCATTTACAAAAGAAGTAGCTGTTTCTGCGACATATTGTCTCTTTTCTTTACCTTCGTAAGTTGAAGTCATACTATGAGAATTATCCAATACTAAAAACATTTCTATAGGTTTAGTAAGATTTTCTTGTTCCATAATATTCTTTAAAGTTAAAGTGATGGTTGCTTCTTTTTTGTTAGCATCAAATTCAGTAAGTTCTTTAGTAAATTTCCCCTTATCTTTTAAATTAATTTCACAAATGCTTTTATCAACTACGCTCATAGTTGTTTTACTAGCACTTACAGTAGCAGCAAAACTAGAACTACATAGTGAAAACAAAAATGTGAATATACAAAAAATACTTAAAATCTTTTTATTCATAAATTTCAATCTCCTTTGTTTTAAACTACATATTTATTATACAATAAAAATAAGGGAAATTCAACAAATCCATACAATAAAAAGAAAATAATGGTTACTGGATAATGGTTTTTAATAGAAAAATCGTTCAAATCTGCCAGTCTGTAATATTAATGTAAATTTGTTAAGTGATAATAAATCAAGTGTAAGTATATAGACACCGTTGAAAATATGCAAGAAAAAATAAATGTCGGAAAAAGACGATAGAAATTAAAGAAAAGTATTGAAAATAAAAAAATGTTATGATATCCTTAAGGAAGAATGTACAAGA
>ENA-ORMR01000980-ORMR01000980.1-human-gut-metagenome-genome-assembly--contig:-NODE-980-length-24184-cov-3.424841_pt1 | contig 24184 bp, 29 predicted proteins | sample MGYA00242107_ERZ509003 | MGnify/ENA primary metagenome ERZ509003 (study PRJEB26280, sample SAMEA2338699) | human gut metagenome | biome: human gut; feature: human-associated habitat; material: faeces... | reverse complement strand
TTTTTCTATCTTTCGGCTATTTTCATACTATATATTGATTGCAGGGTTCAAAATATTGAAGTGTTTTTCCAATGAAACTTTTTTGACCTATTTAGACTTGAACTAACGACATTTCATCAAAAACACACCGTTTTTTCCTTGCACTGCTTCGCTCGGTTGCAAATTTCTACCGAGTGATTGGTAATAGGAAAAATTATCAATCAAAAACGAGAAATAAGAACTGCTTTTATGTTAACACTCGTTCGGGTGTCTGTCTTTTCGATTCCCGATTTCTCCATACATAGGGACACTACATCAGACCGTAATTCAGAAATGAACTATGGTCTTTTTTTGTTTCCTAAATACATTCAGGAGGAAAGTCCGTGGACGAAAACAAAGAAGTTAATACAACTGATCCGAAGCGAGAGAAGGTTCGGGTAATTCCGTTGTCAGCCATTGATGATGCACCTGACCACCCATTTGGGGTCCGGGATGACGAGGAAATGGCAGAGCTTGTCGAAAGTATTTCAACATTTGGGGTTATTAACCCGGTTATCGTGAGGAAAGGTGAAGGGGATAGGTATGAACTTATATCCGGGCACAGAAGAAAGTATGCGTGTTCAAAACTTGGAATAGATACTCTCCCGGTTATTGTTCGTGATTTGAGTAGAGAAGAAGCAATCATATTTATGGTTGATTCCAACTTGCAAAGAGAACACATCTTACCTTCCGAAAGAGCAAAAGCATACAAGATGAAGATGGAAGCTATGCGAGGGCGTGTTGGTAGACCCATGAAAAATAACGAGTGTCCAATGGGCACTAATTATTATTCTGCGGATGAGGTGGCAAAAGAAGCAGACGAAAGTCCGAGACAAATATTTCGATATATCCGCCTCAACAATCTCATTCCCGAACTGCTTGAAGATGTGGATATGGGCAAGATCGCCTTTCGACCTGCTGTGGAGCTGTCTTATCTCGATGAGGAGGAACAGAAGGATCTTTCCTATTATATTGATGAGGGAGAAGCTACACCGTCTCTCGCACAAGCCATTCAAATGAAAAAGCTGAGTCAGGCAGGGGTTCTTACCGAAGAACGGATAGAAGCGATACTGTCCGAAGAAAAGCCGAACCAAAAGCCGAAAATCAAAGTTCCAATGGAGCGTATTCAAAAATACTTCTCACCTGATGCATCGGTGCAGGAGATCGAAGATACCATCGTGAAAGCTTTGAGTGCCTATCGAAGAAGCCAAGAACTTCAAATGGCGAAGGCGAACCGTACAATTAAGGAAGCAAGATAATACCCGGGGATAAGTCTGCCCTTTTGAGGGGTTTGAGGTGGACTATCCCTTTTCTTGTTCCCCTTTCTCACACACAAACCCCTCATACATACTGTCAATACATACCGAGAGTAAGATATATATTCGTACATTTGCGGATATTCCTATTTCCCGATATAATGATTTCAAAAACAGACATGGAGGTATTATGAATATGTCAAACAAAAGTCAAACCGTTTTCGCAGTATGCTTCGGACTGTTCCTTGCAGTAGTGGTTACAGTATCATTGCTCTTTGCAGATAAACTTCCTCATGCTACACAACCGGAAGGTATAACGGGAGGTTATCTCTTTTCCTTCAATGTGGAATGTGTCGATGAAAGCGACAATATTCTCAAGACGCAAAAGTTTACAGGTAACGGAACGCTTTGGAGCTTTGAGCCGCCTGAAGTTGATGGTTACACAACTACTTGTGCGAGTATTACAAGGGAGGATATCACAAATTGGCGCTATCCTGCATCCCACTATGTAAGGGAAGCAAACGGCAGCATCCGGGTCGTATATTCACCTATCGGCTCGTAGATTTGATGGAATATCGTTTTTGCAGTATAATATAGGTGAAAAGAAAAGAACACGGAGGTAAGGAAGATGTTCGGTAAGAAGAAAAGAAAAAAGGTCAGAATTCCGGTAAGCGAGTATGAATACTACCTTATCCTCGATTCACTCTTGAGTTTCAGAGACAAGCTCATCGCACAGGGCAGATACACAGACGGAGTGGACGATACCATTCTCGCAGTAAGCAAATAAATCAAATGGGGCATCGGATAACGGTGCCCCTTCCTCTTTTCGGAAAGTAACATCACATTTTCCGTACATAGCCGTAAGGGTATTAAAACACTCTTACGGCTTTTTCTATTTCGGAAAGTGGGTGATGCCGTTGATTGCATTTTACTAAATCTCAGAAAGGAGGGAGGAAAACGAAACACCTTATCGTGAAAGTCAAGTCCGCTTTGAGCAATAAAACCGGAGAAGGGTATATAGATACAGCCGTAAAGATGATTATTGCGGTTGTACTCGGTTCGCTTCTTCTTACAGGTCTTTATCAGTTGTTTAACAGCGTTGTTTTGCCGGGGCTTGCAGACAGAATTCAATCTATGTTTTAAGGCAAAACCCTACTGAAATGTAAACGGTTCTGTTTCGGTAGGTATCCATTAACCGTAAACCAAATATTTTCAAACATGAAAGGAAACATCAAATGAAAAAGTTTATCAACAAGATCAATTCCAAGGCAAACCAGCTTGCCATTCGTACCAAGACCGCCCTTGCGTCCAAGTCCGGCGAAGGCTATATTGACACCGCAGTCAAGATCATCATCGGCGTCGTAGTCGGCGGTGTCATTCTTGTCGGTCTGTACGCGCTCTTTAAGAACGTCGTTCTCGTGAACCTCAATTCCGAGATCACCGATATGTTCAACTATACCGCATAATTGCGGCAAGGAGGCAAAATGATTTCGCTGGGCGAATTCATTCTGCTCTCCCTTATTGTTGTATCGGCAGTCCTTGCCACCGTATATCTTAACCGAAAACTGAAGGAGAAAGGGTATAAGGTAAACAACCTTTTGAATGTTCTCGCCGTGCTCGCGGTTTCGACAGCACTATGTCTTGTCGGTACCTCGGTCGCTTGGATTCTTAAGGGCGTTGCCTTTGCCCTTATCCTTTTATATGCCTCCGTAGAAGATTTCACGAAAAGGGAAGCAGATGATTGCCTTTGGGTAATGATTTTGCTTCTCTGCATTACCAATGCAAGCGGACTTAGCTTGTGGTCAATGCTTGGCGGCGGCATCATTGCCTTTGTTCCCACTCTTGCGATGACTATATTGTGCAAGAACGGATTTGGAGGTGCGGATATCAAGATTGCAGGGGCTTCGGGACTGATGCTCGGCTTTATGGGCGGTTCTATCGGTTATTTGATTGGACTCTTATTTGCCGTCGTATTTAACCTGATCTACAATAAGGTGAAAGGCAGAAGCAACGAAATAGCTTTTCCCATGCTGCCGTTTTTGTCTTGCGGTCTTATGCTTGGGTATTTTATTTTCTAAGGAGGATAAATTTTGAAAACAAAAAAGATTAACAACAGAACGATCATCGGTATTGTATGTATCGTTCTCGCTCTTGTGGTAACTTTCGGTGTCTCTCCTCTCGTGAACCGTATCTCTGATCAAAAGACGGATATTGTTCGTGTCAAGAACACAATCGAAAGAGGACAGCAGATCACAGCAAACGACCTTGAAATCGTGCGTGTAGGTTCATACAATCTCCCCGACGGCGTTATCAAAGACGGAAAATCGGTTGTAGGTAAGTATGCGACTGCCACTCTGTTTGCCGGGGACTATCTTTTCTCTGAAAAGATTACAGGTGAGAGCAACAGCGCCGCAGACATTCTTGCGGCTCTTGACGGTAAGAAGGTCGCTATCTCAGTAAGCATCGGCTCTTATGCGGACGGTCTTTCGGGTAAGCTTGAGAACGGAGATATTATCTCTATCATCATCTACAACAAAGAGGAATACCGTTCATATATTCCCGCAGAGCTTCGGTATGTGCGTGTCATTACCACAACGACCGAGTCGGGTGTAGATAAGGATGAAAACATCGATGATGGCAAGGCAATTACCGTAACACTTCTCGTTACACCTGAACAGGCAGAGCTGCTCTCTCAGTATGAAAGCGTGACATCTATGCATTTTGTCCTTGTTTACAGAGGAGATAAGGCAACTGCCGATGAGTATATCAAGGTGCAGGACGATTACCTGAATGCAAACCCTGTTTCCGAATACAATCCGGGAAGCGATACGGAGGCAGAGAACAATGAGTAAGTTGATAGCAGTTTGGGGAACACCGCAGAGTGGAAAGACCACTTTCACGGTGAAACTTGCAAACGCCTTGAATCTCGGCGGCAAGGGAAAATCCATCCATTCGGCTATCGCTGTTTTTCCTGACATTACGACACCCGTTGTGCCTACTGTCTTTCCTAACAAGAAGGATGAAGAACTCTACTCACTTGGCTCGGTGCTACAAAAGCCTGACCTTACAAGAAATCTTGTTGTATCCAATACGATCTTCGTAAAGGACAGAAGCAACCTCGGATTCCTTGGCTATACGGCAAAAGAAAACCGATACAGTTATGCGGAGTACACAAGAGAGAAGGCGGAAGCTTTTCTTGACTGTGTTATGAGCATAGCCGAGTATGTGGTAGTGGACTGTTCTTCCGACCCCGAAGATAATATACTCACCGAAATAGTGCTTGAAAAAGCGGATATTGTCATCAGGCTTCTTTCCCCCGACCTCAAGGGTATAAGCAATTATCTTTCCCAGACGCCGATTTTTATTCGTATGGGATATATGAAAGAGAACTGCGTACAGCTCATCAGCGTAACATCTCCAGAATTTCAGTACGGAGCTGCAGATACGATCTCCTATTTTGGAAAGGTCGAACAGATCATCCCTTACAGTCAGGCTTTGAAGGAGCAGTATGTTTCGGGAAATCTAACCGAGGCCACAAAGGACAAGAAATATGCCGCAGTTCTGGAAGCGGTCAGGCAGAAGGTGGTGAAGTGATATGCAGATTGGAATGTACGAGCTTCTTTGTAAGGCTCAGGAAATGATAGCACGAAAATATCCCACCATCCTCACGGACAAATCAAAGCGCGGCGAGATCAAGAACTATATTGCACAGTTCCTTTATGACACGGGATATACCATCGAGGGATATTCCATGAAGCAGGTCACGGACAGACTGTTCAGCGAGATGGCGGAATACTCGTTCTTGACCGCCTATTTGAATGATCCGAACATTGAGGAAATCAACATCAACGGTTGGGACGATGTTGCGCTCACCTATCTTGACGGTCATATTGAGAAAAGCGATGAGCAATTTTTCTCGCCGGGACACGCAGTGGATATCATCAAAAGATTGTTGCTTCATTCGGGCATGACAATAGACAATGCCGTACCGAAAGCGGAGGGACACCTTCCGAACAATACCCGTATTACAGTTATCAAAACACCTATTGTTGACGAGGACAGAGGTATTGCCGCATCCATCCGTATGCTTCATCCCCAGAGAGTGGACAGAGAGAATCTGATTCGCACAGAATCGATTACCGATGAAATGCTTTCTTTTTTGGAGATGTGTGTATGTTATGGCGTGTCCTATGTTGTTGCAGGAAGAACAAGCTCCGGCAAAACGACCCTGCTCAATTCCTTGCTCGGCTCGGTGCCCGATTACAAGCGTATTTATACGATTGAAAACGGTGCGAGAGAATTATCGCTTATTAAGCGTGATGTGAGCGGAAGGATTAAAAATAATGTGGTACACACCTTATCAAGACCTTCCGACAAAAAGGAATCAAATATCACACAAGAAGACCTTGTGGTTACTTCCTTGCGATTTGACCCGGATATCATTTGTATCGGTGAGATGCGAGATAGTGAAGCAAGCTCTGCTATTGAAGCAAGTTCCACAGACCACACCGTTGTAACGACAGTTCATGGTGACGGTGGGCGCAGGGCACATCGAAGAATTGCGTTTCTTGCGCAAAAGGCAGAGGCAAAAAATGAAGTGGGCATCCTTATGGAACAAGCAGCACTTGCTTTTCCCATCGTAGTATTTGTTCACAAGCTTGCCAATAACGCCCGTAAGGTCATGGAGATAACCGAGTGCGTTGTTCACGATAATGGAGAGCTTGAGTATCGAGTTCTCTATCGTTACAAGATAAAACGCAATCTGTACCACGGCGGAAAGTATACCATTGAGGGTGAGTTTGTCAAGGAGAACACCATGTCGGAGGACCTCAGAGAAAAACTTTTACGCGGCGGTGTGCCCGGTCCGCTTCTTGAAAGATTTATGGGAAAGGAGATGATAGCGTGATTTTTATTCAGTTGTCAGCATTTATTTTGCTTGTTATGGGTATTGTATGGGTGCTTGAACTGACGCCGGAACGGATAAACAAATACCTCTCAGGCTTCTTTGAAAAGAGAGAATCCTTACAGGATATGTCCCGTGTAGCACGCGGGAAGAAGAAGCAAAACAAAATCGTGAAAGAGCTGTCGAGAATCCGCAGAATTCTCACCGAAACGGGAAAGGAAAAGAATTTTTCCGTCGCTTTGACACTCTCACTCATTCTTATGGTAGTGGGTTGTGTGATAGCCATTCTTATGGATAACATCTTCCTTGCACCCGTTCTTGCCATTCTCTTTGCGATGATGCCGTTTATGTATCTTATGCGAAGTGTAAACAGCTATAATAAGCATGTCAGGGAAGATCTTGAAATGTCGCTCTCCCTGGTTACGACCGCATATATCGACTGCGATAATTTGAAAATGGCAATCGGTCAGTATGTAAACGATATGCGACCGTCCATGCGGGGCGTTTTCAGAGAATTTCTCGGAGAGGTGGAAACCATTTCTCCAAATATGGAGGAAGCCATTTACCACATGAAGGATAAGATCGAAAATGCCATTTTCAAGGAATGGTGTGACCAGCTTGTCGCTTGCCAAAGCGACGGCGGACTCAAGGACACTCTTCCGGCTATTGTATCCAAGCTTCGTAATGAGCGACTGGTAAACTCCGAGCTACGCACAATGCTTGCAGAGGTTCGACGCGAATACTACTTTATGGTAGCTTTTGTGGTGGGCAACATCCCGCTTTTGTACTGCATCAACAAAGAGTGGTACAACGCTCTTATGAATACGGTGTTCGGAAAGCTTGTGCTCGGTATTACCGGCATTGTTATTCTCGTCACTTGGCTGAGAATGAATAAGCAGACCAAGCCCATCGAATACAAAGAATAAGGAGGACAGAGATGATTATTATTCAGCTATTTATCGGAATTATCTTTGCCCTTGGCATTGGATGTATTCTGTTTGATGTGTTTAAGGTTCCGTCTATGAAGGCGAGCCGGGCAACACACAACCTCGGCAGAAAGGGCGATAAGAAGGTCAGCAATATTAAGTTGTTCCTTGAAGGCTTTGCCGCCGAGCTTGCCCCCAAGCTCAAATTGAACGAGTGGAAAAAGCATGAGCTTGAAGAAGATCTCCGTGCCGCAGGTATGGGCGAGATTGCACCGGAGCTGTTTGTGGCAAGAGCCGCCACGAAAGCGTTGTTTATAGGCATTTTCGCAATTCCTGCGTTCTTTATTTTTAAGATACTCGGACTTCTCGTTCTCGGTGTGGCCGTGTTTGTCTACTTCGGAGAGACAAAGGGCATCACGCGCAAAATCAAGAAAAAGAGAGCTAAAATCGAAGCAGAGCTTCCGAGATTTGTGTCTACGGTCAATAATAAACTCACTCACACAAGGGATGTTATCTCTATCCTCGATTCCTATAAGGAAACGGCAGGACCGGAATTTAAGGATGAGCTGATTATTACAGTGGCAGACATGAAAACAGGTAGCCAAACCGAAGCGCTCACACGACTTGAACAGCGCGTAGGTTCGGCGCTTCTCAGCGAAGTAACACTCAAGCTCAAGGCGGTAATCGAAGGCAATTACAGTGAAGCAAGCTGGACGATGCTGGCGGGAACCTTTGCACAGCTTCAAAAGGATAACCTCAAGAAGAAAGCAAACAGTATTCCTCGCAAGGTGCGCAAAAACTCAATGGCTTTGCTTGTCTGCTTTATATTGATCTATGTGGTGGTACTCGGACAGGTTCTGATAAACTCCCTTGGCGGTATCTTTTAAGGAGGGATTGCAATGTTCAAAAAACTCCAAAACAAAAAGGCAGAAGGCTATATTGATGTAGCGGTGGCGGTTCTCGTCATCGTTTTTCTTTTGGTCTTTTCTGTCGGCATTTTTTCAAAAATTGCCGTGAAGCAAGACCTTTCGCATATGTGTAGTGAGCTTGTGGAGGTCGCAACGACAAGCGGCCGTATCGGTCCTGAAGTGCAGGCACGATACGAGCAGCTCTGCGAGGAAGCAAGTATCAGACCTACTATGACATTTACGGCAACCTATTTCGATTCCTCAAGCGGTAAGGTTCAGCTCGGCGATGTTATTACCTGCAAGCTGACCTACTCAACCGAGCTTATCGGGTTTGGCGGTTTCTCCTTGCCTTTTGATGTGGAAGTAACCGAGTCGGGACTATCCCGTATCTATTGGAAGTGAGGTAGGATATGAAAAAAGTGAGAAAGGCTCTGAATAACAAGAACGGATTCTCATATATCCCCGTATGTATCTTTACTCTTATTGTGGTTATGGTGATCGGCATACTGATGCAGTATGCTTTTATTTATCATGTGGCAAGAGAGCAGAGAGACGAAGTGCAGCTTCTGCTTGACAGCTATGTCACAAAAGAAGCCATTGAGTATTACGATGCGTTTAAGCAAGGTAAGCCATGTAGGGAATATATTGACGAGAACGAGCTTGTTGACGGTGCGTATTCAAAAATCGGATTTCCACGGGAAAGCACTACCGAATACACCCCCGGCGACAATCGTTATGTTATGTATCGACCGTCAATCACTCCGCTTTCGGGAGATAGCGTGGGTTTTAATGTCAGTTATACGCTCTCCATCCCTTTTGAGCTTTGGGGGAGAAAGATCGCAGATATAACGATACCTGTGGAAATCGTTTCAAAACTAACGGAAAGGAACGGTTAAAATGCAAACCAAAAAAGAAAAAATCATAATCATTGTTTGCCTTGCCATTACTGTCGTGGTTCTCGGCTTGGTTATTTTCGCGGCTGTCAGGAGCAATCGGGAAACACCTGAAATCCCAACGGACACAACCATTGAGGATGTAACCAATACTCCGGATATTCCGGCTATCGAACCGAGCGAAGGTGAGGAAAGCGGAAATCCGGAAAGACCGGGCGAAGTTGTGATTGATGTTGTCAAGGAAAATGAAAAGTATGAAAAGCCCAATGAACCGACTATTGAGGGCGATCCTTTTATAGGCGATGGATACAAGGAGGCTTCAGATGAAGAAAAAGACTAAAGTGCTGTCAATCGTTCTTGTGATTGTTACACTGCTTTCGCTTGTGTCGATTCCCGCATCGGCGGCAATAGGTTATCCCATGGCGGTGACGATCTACTATAAGAACGAATCCGGTGCGCAGGTTGCCCCCACCCATACCGAAACAATTAATGCGGCGGCAACCACTAAACCATCATGGACTTCACCGACTGTCAGCGGGTATGTCTTGAAGAACAGCGGAGATTCGATAGTGACCTATGATATGCTGGATAAGCATTTCCCCGCATCCAACTATGTCAGAAACGGAACGGGAACTTATACCGTCTACTACACCGACCAAGGGTCAAAGACAGTCAATTATGTGTATAACCACAACAATTCCAAATGTGCAGAATCCAAGACGGTCACGGGTAAAATCGGTTCAAGCTATTCGATAACCTCCCCGAGCATTACTGGGTACAAACCGAGTTCAAGTACGGTTTCGGGCACCTTCACCTCATTGACTTCAACGAGTGTAGTTCGTTATTCGGAAAGATCCTACACGATTTCGTACAATGCCAACGGCGGAACGGGCGCGCCGTCAAGCCAGACAAAGTGGTATTTTAAAGACTTGACTCTCTCAAGCACAGCTCCCACAAGAACCGGATATAATTTTGTCGGATGGGGACTGAGCAGCGGTTCCACCTCTGCATCGTATTCGCCGGGTGGAAAATATACCTCAAATATCTCACGCACTCTATATGCGGTATGGTCGCCCTTGACCTACACCGTTTCGTATAACGCCAATGGCGGAACAGGCGCTCCCGCAACTCAGACAAAGACTTACGGAGTAACGCTAACGCTATCCTCAACGACGCCTACCCGAAGCGGATATGATTTTGTTGGTTGGGGAACATCAAGCACCTCGACATCCGCATCTTATCAACCGGGTGGAAGTTATACAAGTAATTCAGGCAGAACCTTATATGCCATTTGGAGAAGCAATGCACCAAAGACTTATACTGTTTCGTACAATGCCAACGGAGGTAGTGGAGCACCTGCTTCGCAGACAAAGACTCACGGAGTAACACTAACGCTGTCCTCCACGACACCAACCCGAAGCGGATATTCTTTCCTCGGATGGTCAACATCAAGCTCTGCGACAAGTGCTTCGTATAGCGCAGGAGGCTCATATACCACAAACGCATCCGTCACTTTGTATGCGGTATGGTCTTGTAACCATTCTTCTACCAAAACAAACTATATAACGGGTTGCGATTGGGAGAAAATCTGTAATACTTGCGGTAAGGTTATTTCAACAGGTACGACACACGGTCCGTATAGCTACGGGGATTGGACTTATTATTCCACAAGCCAGCACCGCAGAACAAAGGATTGTGATTACGGGGATTATTCCACCTATGAGTACGGCTCACACACAAAGACGACTGAATATGAGCAGTACAGCAGTACACAGCATAAGTATTACAGCTATTGTGCGACGTGTTCCTCTATGATCGGCTCGGCAAGCTATGAAGCACACAATTTCACGAGTACGACTTCCGGTGGAAAGACAATTTCTGTTTGCAGCGATTGCGGATATACCAAAGAAACCGTTCAGACCTATACGGTATCCTACAATGCAAACGGAGGAAGCGGTGCACCCTCATCGCAGACAAAGACCTATGGCGTAACGCTGACGCTTTCCTCTGTAACACCTACCCGAAGCGGATATACCTTCGTAGGGTGGGGAACGTCAAGTGCATCCACCTCTGCTTCGTATTATGCGGGCGGCAGTTATGGGGATAATGCTTCGATTACGCTCTATGCAATCTGGAGTTGTCCACATTCAGCAACCACGCAAACCTATATCACGAGTTGCGATTGGCAGAGAGTATGCAATAACTGCGGCGCAGTAACATCAACGGGTACTACCCACGGCCCATACACGTATTCGGCGTGGGAGTATTACTCTAGGGGTCTTTCCTTTCCAGCTCTCCAAAAAGCAAGTCAAGAACGCTGTCCCTCTTATCCCTTTCCTCATCAACATCGCCCTCACGCAGAAGCTCCGTTACCATTGTAAAGTTCTGCTCATAGGGCGGCGCTTCATAGTGAAGATAATAAATGAGCGCCGACAAAAGCATACTTGCCGCATTGTCCCAGAAAGGGTCCTGCGTCTGTGAGCCTTTGGGCGTCGTAGACTTAAAGAGGTTTGTTACAAGTCTTTGCACATCGTTATCCGACCGGATATAGGCAAAAGGATTGTAACAATCGGACTTTTCCATATTGATTAGGTCAAGGACTTTCACCTGATACCCTTTCTTTTGGAGCAGTCCGCCCGTGTCCCTTAAGATCTCGCCCTTTGGGTCAAGCACAACAAAAGAGGTATTGGCTTGCATGATATTCGGCTTTGCGTAAAATCTTGTCTTGCCTGCACCGGAACCGCCGATAATCAGCGTGTTCAGATTTCGTCTGTGAGAATGAGCATCATATCCGACTGCTACATTCTGTGTAAGAAGCTTATTGCTTTCCGGTGGCTGTTGACGGTACCGCTTATCTATTTCTTTCTTATCACCCCACCTGGCGGAGCCGTGTTCTTCCCTGCGTCGGTAGTTCGGTTTGGTATAATGGTATATCACAAGAGCAAACACATAAATACCCGACAGTATGAGCACACAAGGCAAGGTACTGCCGCACCAAACGACCCTGAACGGATGTGTCATTGCTTCTCCGAGCTTTGGAAGCATTTCCACAAGACCGCCGCCGAAGCAGGGTGCAATAAGGACTGATAACCATATAACGGCTATCAGTCCTACTGCTGAAAAAATCAGGGTGAGTTTTTTCGTGTTTTCGCTCTCCATCATCTGCTGTCCCTTGCGGCAGACTTTCGTCCTCTGACAATGACGGGAGCATCAATAACCTTGAGAAGCAGGTCGCTGACATCCTCCGGCTCTCGGTTTTCCTCGATCAGATCGTTTCTTCGGTCAGCAAGTGCCTCGATCATCACGCGGTATTCGAAGTCGTCAAGCTCCACGACCTTTCTTTCATTCTTGCACATTAGCGTTCCTCCTTACCGGCTGTACCTTTTTCGGTGCTATCATGAGCCTTTGTGTCAGTGGACTTGTTCTGTTCTTTGGGGCGAAAAAGCACCTCCGCAACTCTGCCATCAATGGCTTTGGCGGTTGAAAGAAGGTCTGCTACCTCTCCTTTGAACTCATCGGCATCCATGTTTTCATAAGCGGCAGGGATGCTCTGAATCGAAATGCTTTCGGTAGAGATACCGTATTTCTCGGTAAGAAGGTAGGCGATACACCTTGCCTTAAATTCATAATCTGCCACACGGGAGGTTTCGTCCCCACCGCAGAAGGTGGCGAGGGCCGCCGCATTGAGTACCGTGGGAACAAGCTCATCAAGGGGCATACCGTACTTACAACGGATCTCGTTCTTGTCCTTGATATACGCCGCACCTTCGGGATTGCTCTGCGGAAAGTCCGCATCGACTACGACCTTTGCGGGACAAGCATGAACAAGACCTCTTACGAGTGTCTTTTCGTCATGCTTGGGAGCAGGTACCGCCTGCCCGTCAACGGTATCGAGAACATCGAACTTTCCTTCCGGGTCATAACCAACACGGGTTTTCCCCTCGCTGTCGGTGTATTCCTTTTTCTTTAAGACATACACCTGAGTAGCTCCCTTCTTGACGATTTTCTCTTTCTGCTTCCATTCATCATAAGTGCGAAGCTCGGTAGCCTTCGGGTTCTGTGCATAGATCAGCATAATATTTCCCACCGAGTTGCGAAGAAACCGGCTTGCCGTATCCAGCATAGCTACAAATGCTTTGCGGTCGCAAGCAATATCCGAATATGCCTTTGCAGACATTTCATTCAGTTTGGCTCTGCGTTCACGCATCACTTCACCGTAGCTTTTCTTTGTGTCCTTCGGCTCGATGGCTTCTTTGATAGTCTTTTCAAATTCGCTCATATTACTTTCCTTTCTTATCTGTTATCTGCTTTCATTGGATTTCGGAGTTGGAGCTTTGATAGATTCCTTTACGGGAGCATTCTTGCTTGCCGCTTCTCGCTCCTTTTTGATACGGGCAATCTTGTCACGAACCGACTCTCTTTCACCATACTCAGACGGGGAAACCGATTCGTTTCCTTTGTTTGATTCGTTCGATGTTGGCTCGGACAGACTGTCGCTCTCCGTCGGTGCTTCCTCCTTTATCCCCGATGCGGAAGGAACTGGTTCGCGGCTTAGGTCGTCCGTCCGAGCCGACGTGGGGTTTGCGTAAGAATGCGCCTCCTTTTGGATCGGCTTTTCGGAAAGAAGCTTTTCAGCCACACCCTCCTCATATTCCTCCTCAGTCTGTTCGGGTACGGGAGGGTCCTGACCTTCATTCTTGGTAGTCTTTTCTCCTTCCTTTTCATCATCGGCTCTGCTTGCTTTACTGTTTTCGCCATTCTGCTCCCGCTTGGCTTTCTCTTTGAGAAGCTCTGCCTTGAGTGTTGCCGTGTCGATTTTTGTGAGACTGAAACGGTCAGCGATACGGTTGATCTTGGACTCGTCATCGGCACGGACAAGAACATCGAATACGTCCCCCGTCTTGTCCTTCTCCTTGAGAATGGTGTAGAGAATGCCGTACTGCTTGGCAACCTCCTTGAATTTGTCCATATCCTTTGCGGAGAAGGTATAGACCTTGAGTGGTTTGCCGGAACGAAGCATATTGTTCAGTCGTTCGGCACCTCTCGTTTTGTTTTGCTCCTTGGACATCGCATAGAGCATAACACCGAGGTTTTTGGCTCCCGTGCCTGCCAAGCGAATTGCCCACTCCGCTCCCTCCAATGTGATTTTTACTACCTGATCGGCAGCGTCAGCGTTTGGATTCATACTTTTCGTTCTCCTTGTGTTGTAATTCTTTTTGTCTTTCGGGTTCTTCTATCAGACGAACCACTTCTTCGATACCCGCACTTCTGAAGGTAATATCCTGACACAAGTCCTGCTCCCTTTGCAGCTTACGGATATCTGCACTAATCACTTTGATTTGTGCCTTGAGGTATTCCTGCTCCGTTCCCTCTGCGGTTCGCCGCAAGGTATTACGAAGGCTTCTTCGCTCTTTCCTTTTTTGCTCAAGTTCCATACTGAGTGATTGGTAATGCTCTCTGAGCTGTTCCATATCCTCAATACCGTACTTGCCCATCATCGCCGCTTCTTCGGACAGCTTTTGCACTCGCATTTTATCTTCCTTGAGATAATCGCAAGCAACCAAGCTCTGCGGTCTTTCTTTGGGATAGATACCGAGCAGAAAGCAGTAATGAACATAAAGCCCGTGAAGCGAGGTCGGAGCCTTTGCGTGTGGCTTATAAATCTTATAGTTATATGCTTGAGGATTGTAACGCAAGTGGGATGAAGTTTGGAGACACGCTCTCTGAAGATGCGTACAGCGGATATGAATTTGATTATATCATTTCTAACCCACCCTTCGGCATTGATTGGAAGCGTGAAAAGAACGAAGTTGAGAAAGAAGCAAAGTTGGGTTATGATGGTCGTTTCGGACCCGGACTTCCTGCTATCTCAGACGGACAGATGCTCTTTATGCTTAATGGCGTGAAGAAACTAAAAGAAAACGCAGGAAGAATGGCTATCATTCAGAACGGTTCTTCTTTGTTTACGGGTGATGCAGGCAGTGGTGCATCTGAAATTCGCAGATACTTGATTGACGGCGATTTAGTTGAAGCTATTGTGCAGCTTCCAACCGACCTTTTCTATAACACCGGTATTTCTACATATATTTGGCTTATTTCAAAAAACAAAGCACCTAACCGAGTCGGAAAGGTGCAGTTGATTGACGCTTCCAAATGCTTTGTGAAACGCCGCAAGAATATAGGTTCCAAGCGTGTGGATCTGGACGATACTTGTATCAACCTGATTTTGAAAGCGTATGAGGGCTTTGAAAACGAAATCTATGAAAACAATGACCTTGTTGTAGAATCCAAAGTATTTGGAAACGACTTCTTCGGTTTTACAAAGGTTACTGTAGAAACTGCTCAAGCAGATGATAACGGAAAACCTGTACTGAAGAAAGGTAAAAAGCAGCCGGTGAAAGGTGCCACCGATACGGAAATTATTCCGCTTCAGGAAGATATTGATGCCTATATAGAAATGAATGTTCTGCCGTACAATCCTCTTGCCTATGTCGATTCGACAAAAGACAAGATCGGTTATGAAGTACCCTTCACAAGACTCTTTTACAAGTTTGAAGCACCCAAGCCTTCCAACGAGATTTTTGAGGAAATCAAGGAGTTGGAGGCTGAGGAAACAATTCTGATGAAGGAGTTGTTTGGCAATGCCTAAAGTATCAAAAATCAAACTAAAATATTTAGCGGATATATTTAACGGCAATAGTATGCCTGATGATAAAAAAAGTGAGTTCGAAGGTAAAACAATCCCATATATCCCAACAAAAGAATTGAGTGTAGAGGATGGTTCTATCAATTATGAAAACGGTCTAAGCGTTAACGAAGAAGATAATTTCAAAATCGCTCCTTCCGAGTCTGTTCTTATGTGCATCGAGGGTGGAAGTGCAGGTAAAAAGATTGGGTTGACAGATAGGCGTGTTGCGTTTGTTAATAAACTCTGTTGCATACACGGAACAACCGTATCATCAAAATATCTTTATCACGCTTTAAGGTCAAAAGATTTCACAGACCAATTCTACTTGAATATGACGGGATTAATCGGTGGAGTCAGCACAAATGCATTAAAAAACATAAGTATATCTTTACCCGATGGGGAAGAACAACAAAGCATCATTACACATTATCTTGATCAAAAATGTGAACAAGTTGATACACTCATCGCCAATGTTCAAGCACAGATTGAAAAACTGAAAGCTTATAAGCAGAGCTTAATTACTGAAGTTGTTTTAAATGGTCTTGACCCCAATGTGCCAATGAAAGAAAGCGGTGTTGAGTGGATTGGAAAAATCCCTTCTGCCTGGAGCACGATTCGTGTAAAACAATTGCTTTGTGAAAGAAAAGAAAGGTCGTTTGATGGTAGTGAAGTTCCTTTGTCAATGAGTCAAAAGTTTGGTCTTGTTCCCACAATAATGCTTGACTCTATTCCGAATGTGGCATCGTCTTTTGTTGGAGCAAAACTGGCATATATAAATGATCTTGTGTTTAATAAATTGAAAGCTCACCTTGGTGTTTTTTCAGTATCAAAATATGATGGCTTAGTAAGCCCTGATTACGCAGTTTATTATTCTACTGGTGTAGCGGATTTGAAATATCTTGAATATCTATTTAAGACACCACAATGTATTTCAGAATTTAGAAAAAAGTCAACTGGTATTGCTGCAGGATTGACTCGTCTTTATACTGATGGTCTCTTTTCTATTGAGTGTCCGTTTCCAGCAAAAGACGAGCAAGCACAAATTGTTGAGTATCTTAATGGCAAGTGTGAGCAAATCGACCGTTTAATTACTATCAAACAAGCAAAGATTGATAAGTTAAGTGAGTACAAAAAATCCCTTATATATGAATATGTGACAGGGAAGAAAGAAGTCCCCGTGGGCTGAGAGGGCAATGCTTATGAACTTAAAAAAGGAATTCAAAGAAATAAAATCGCTGTTCGGTGACAATAAGCAAATTGAACTGTCGATTGAAGACAGCATCAGACTAAAGGAAACGCTGCACACTCTTCGTGATCGTAGCTTCATTCGTGAGAGCTTCGCCGATAACAAATGCTTCTGTACCCTTAACGCTCCGATGGCAGACATCGAGAAATGGGTTAAGGAGCAAGACAAGAGTCAAAAGTGGCTTAGTCGCCGTGAATGGCTAATTGCAATTGTGAGTGCAGTTATCGGCGCAGTAATAGGACTCATACCTACTATTGTTTCGTTTTTTGCCAAATAGTAAAGTATTGATGTTAATTGATTGCTGTCTGACAGAACGCTCTATGCGATTGCCGTTGATATTTAAGGCAAGGTTTATAAGAGAAGAATTAAATAAAGTTACCAAAAGTCGCTTTGTAAGAGACCTCGACAACAATCTTTTATAGTATAATAAACACCGCAATATAGGGAGTATTGGTATGGTATACTTATTGGTAATATTGTTCTTGAAGATGAAGGGCATAATGTCTTTTCGGATGTTGTGTTAGCAGAGGCATCACCACTTAAACTGTGCGGATACAGCGTTAGTCAACAAGATGGATATTCAAAAGAAACTCGAAGGTACATTATCTCTAAGATCATTGATCGTGGAATAATGAGCAAATCAGAGGTTATCAGATATCTTGAGTATTTCATTAGTATTAATGGAAAGAAAAAAGGTAACCAACTTGCGTTATCCAAATGGAAAGATGATTTGAAATTTACATTAAGTTATGCATCTGATAGCCAAGAACGTCATAATATAACCGAAATTAGACGTTATTAAAAAGAGGTATGATATGCCACTACAAATATTCAGACAAGACATTACGAAAATGCACGTCGATGCCATCGTAAACACTACAAATGAAGAAATGGTCGGTTATAGTGGCGTGGATTTCGCCGTACATACCATAGCTGGAAGCGAGCTTGATAAGGAATGCGCAAGGATTGCTCCCCTCGGACTCGGACAAGCAAAAATAACCGGTGGGTATAATCTGCCCTGTAAATATGTCATTCATACCTCGGGTCCGATATGGAGAGGCGGTTTGGTTGGCGAAAGCATCATCCTCCGTTCATGCTATATTGAGTCGTTAAAGCTTGCCGTCAAGAATGGCTGTCATTCAATTGCCTTTCCGCTGATAAGTTCAGGAATATATGGCTTTCCCAAGGATCAGGTTCTGAAATTCGCTGTACAGACGATCACAGAATTTCTGCTCGAAAATGAGTTAATGGTCTACATCTGCGTATATGACAGGAAATCATATTCCTTCAGTCAGAAACTCTTCAACGATATCCGTGATTTTATCGACGATGAATACGCAGAAGAACATGATGAGGATTTCTATGACAGATATGATGATTACTCTGTTGAGAGAGCGATATCAAGGCTTGCAGCACCTCCTCCGAAGATGGTTGCAAAAGAAATCTGTTGCAATTCAGCAGTAGGAAAATCGCTCAAAGACTATATGAATCAAATGGATCGGAGTTTCCAAGAAATGCTTTTCGCTCTGATAGACGAGAGTGGAATGACTGATGTTGAATGCTATAAGAAGGCAAACGTTGATAAGCGGATTTTTTCGAAGATTAAGAGCAATAAAGCGTATCGTCCATCAAAGCAAACAGCGGTTGCTTTTGCGATATCATTGCAGCTTGATTTGGACACTACACAAGAACTACTTGCAACTGTGGGAATGACGCTTTCTCGAAGCAATGTCTTTGATAAAATCATTCGTTATTTTATTCACAACAAAAATTATAATATCTTTGAGATTAATGAAGCTCTGTTTGAGTTTGATCAAACGCTTTTGGGCAGCTTCTGAAAGTCTCCCGCCAAGCGACCAAACCTCCCTTTGAAAGTGCTACAATGAAGGCACAAAAAACAAAGGGAGGTTTTGTCTTATGAAAAACAATGTAACGGAACTCGTATTCATCCTCGACCGGAGCGGCTCTATGTCCGGCTTTGAAGCGGACACCATCGGCGGTTTTAACGCCACCATCGAAAAGCAGAAGAAGCAGGACGGAAAAGTCTATGTTTCCACTGTCCTTTTCGACAACGAAAGCGAGGTCATTCACGACCGTGTGGACATCAGTGAAATCAGACCGATGACAGAAAATGAGTATCAGGTTGGTGGTTGCACCGCTCTCCTCGATGCAATCGGCGGTGCCATTCATCATATCGGGAATATCCACAAGTATGCACACCCTGAAGACATGCCCGAACACACCGTATTTGTCATCACCACCGATGGTATAGAAAACGCAAGCCACCGTTATTCAAGTCAGGAGATAAAGTCCATGATCAAGCGTCAGAACGAGAAGTATGGCTGGGAATTCATCTTCCTTGCGGCGAACATTGATGCCATCGAAACAGCCGAAAGTGTCGGAATCCGCCGTGAACGTGCCGCAAACTACCGTCAGACCAAGGAAGGGGTAGGCAGGAGCTATTACGCCATGTGCGAAGCCATCACGAGTGTCAGAATGAACCGTGCGGAAGATATGAACCTTGAAGAATACCTCAAGGAAGACGATGATAAAGTATAATTAAATATTATATCATACTATTCAAAACGCTCGCTTTTTTCTGGGATGATGCAAAAAAATTACGTTTTTTCAGACCAACAAAAAGTGTGGTATAATAAAAAATACATTGTCCTGATTTTCGGACTAACAACCTGTAATAATTTAACTGAATACAAAAAATCTTGATTTTTCGGTCAACTGAAAAATGTGATATAATGAAATAAAACGAACATCGGAATTAATAAAAAGGGGTTTACGCAATGAGTGCAGTGAATACAAACGATAAAATAAAAATATCAAAAGTGGTTCAAGAAAGCTCGGCAATATTTTATTGAAGGTACTGATATGCGTAGGTATTGCAGCTGTTGTGATTTTTGCTTTAGTTGCAATATACAAGATATTGGAATACATATTTGTTGCGGCAATCCTTATTATAGGATTTTGTGTTGTCCCAAGACGTTGGAGGTAAAATGGAAAAGATAAAAGAACAAATAAAAGCAGTAATGATAGGTCACGCTGTTGGTGATGCTCTTGGCGTACCTGTGGAGTTCGCAAGTCGAAGTGATCTAAAAGAGTCCCCTGTCAAAGACATGTGTGGTTATGGTACGTATCCTGTACCTGCAGGTGCTTGGTCAGATGATACCAGTATGTCAATCGCAGCTCTCGATGTAATCGCAGATGGAGAGATCAATTGGGATCGAATTATGGTAGCGTTCGGCGAATGGTATTATAATAACAAATACACACCGACCGGTGAAATGTTCGATGTGGGTAATACATGTAGTTATGCTATTGACAACTACTTTGTACATCACAAATCTGTTGACGAATGTGGACTCACCAACGAGCTTTCCAATGGAAACGGCTCATTGATGAGAATTCATCCTTTTGCGTTGATGATATGGTTTGACAACAGAACTCGGCGACCGGACTTTGAGTCCATCATTGAGAAAGCCTCGGCGTTGACTCATGCGCATGAGAGATCCAAGCTGGCTTGCAAGATTTACACGATTATTCTTTTCAATCTCCTTGGATTACCAAGGAAAGATGTAATCATGTATGCACTGGACATGGCAAAGTGCAGATACTTTGAGAGTCCCGAATATAATCACTATGAAAGACTTTTTGATGATAACTTCGATAAGCTCACGATAGACGATATCAAAAGCACAGGTTATGTGGTAGATACGCTCGAAGCCGCAGTATGGTGTGTACTAACTACCGACAGCTACAAGGAATGCGTACTGAAAGCAGTAAACCTCGGTGATGATACAGATACTGTTGCAGCTATTGCCGGCGGGCTTGCAGGTGCGTTATACGGTTACGATGCAATACCTCAAGAATGGCGTGACGCCCTCATCAAGAGAGAGTATATTGAAAAAATGTGCGAGAGAGCAGCCGAAGCTTGGTATACTCCTGAACCTCAACTACAAAAGTGTGAATTTCCTATCGTTGACCTCCACATGCATGTTGTCCCTGATATAGATGACGGTTCACGAAATATCGAGGAATCTATTGAAATACTGAAGCTTGCCGAACAGCAAGGGGTAACAGATGTGTTCTGCACTTCTCATAACGGCTATTCCGCAGAGGATGGTGAAGCATATCAGAAAACATTTGATTTGTTGAAACAAAGCGCAGAAGAAGCCGATATACAAATCAGGCTCCACAAGGGATGTGAAGTCCTCTGTGCAGCCGAATACATCGATGATATTATTTACGGACTTGAAGAAGGTATCTTTCCCACACTTGGAGATACGAAGTATGTTCTCACGGAACTCTATATGGACACCAAGCCGAGCGAGGCAATTCAGATTGTTAAGGCGTTACAAGAACACGGATACAAACCTATCATCGCACATATGGAACGCAATTTCAACATCACAGGTTACATGGTTGGAATGCTTATCAATTGCGGAGCTCTTATTCAAGTGAATGCCTTCAGTTTTGCAGATGAGGAAGACGAGGGGGTCAAGCAACGTGCCCGTGAATTGCTGAACAACAGATACATACACTTCATCGGATCCGATGCACATCGACAGAACCATAGACCGCCAAAGGTAGATAATGGAGTCAAGTATATCCTCGAAACAACCGATCAAGAGTATGCTATGAAAATACTGAACGGAAACGCTAAACAACTCTTGAAGGTTGAGATCCCCCACGAGCGAGATCTTTCGAATTGAAAGAAAAGAAACAATTTAACATTCAAAACGAAACTTTGTAAATGCACAACGTAAGTACGCCCGTTGAAATAGTGTCGTTCTTATGGTATAATATAGATGTCAGAAAGAGTCGGGAGCATGCACCGACTTATTTGACAGGTTTCGGAAGGAGGAAAGAAATGCACATAGACAGTCTTGACGCAATAGACAATCAGATCATAAACCTGTTGCTCGATGATGCGAGAGTAGGATATACAGAGATAGGAGCAAAAGTTGGTCTTTCGCGTACCGCAGTAAAAACACGAATTGCCGCTCTTGAACGCCAAGGAATCATCAAAGGCTATAAAGCAATCATTGACCCCCAAGCGGCTCCCGAAACCATGACCTTTATTACAACAATTGAAACCGACCCAAACGCTTTCGATGAGGTGGCAAGCATTTTGAAGAACGAAAAGTGCGTAGTTACTTTGTGTCAGATCTCGGGTGATTCAGCCATGCACGCTGTTTGTATGGCGGACAGTATTGAGGAAATGCGAGCTTTTGCAAAACGTATTCGCAGTACTTGCCCGGGGCTGAAGAAATTCCACGCTTGCAACGTGTGGGAAACCATGAAAGGAAGCGTGCTGTCGGAGTAAGGAGCATGCAATGAATCAAGATTTATTAGCAAAAGACCTTTACGAAAAAGCAAAATCCGACGGTTTGATCCCGACATTGTATTCAACATTTGGGAACAACATCAAGACGAGCATCGCATTCAGTCAATCTGCTTGTGATGCAGGTATTGATTCCATTGATTTCTCTGTGCGGGCAAGTAATGCGCTGAAACGAAGCGGTCTCATGACGATTGGCAGTGTCATTGATGCAATTATGAATGACGAACTTCTCCGTATTCGAAATCTCGGCAGGAAGAGCTACAATGAAATCAAAACAAAGATATTACTTTACGGGTATGAACGCTTGAACGAGTGGGAAAAGATTGCTTTTTTCAATTATTTGGTCAGCAACAATACGCCATTAAGTCGGTGAGGTCATTATGGATCAGAATGGAGACGGAGAATACGATTGGCAGGACGATTATCTGACTCAGAAAATGATTGATGGAGATTCATCAAAAAAAGCCAATGCCCGGTGGACACATCACCAACCATGGTACACCTTTGGGTGTAATCATCTTTATTATTTTTGCCATTCTTTGTTTTTCAGCAATATGCATGGGATATCTGGGTGCTATCGGTTCACTGATAGGCATTGGTATCTTGGTTTATTTCATTGCAAAGTGGTTGCTTAATTGATACTGTTATAGGAAGGGGGCTTCGACTATGGCACGAGGACTGTTCAGAAAAACATCGTTTAATAAAATAGTCGGAGCCTACCGCTCCCAATGGAAGCGCTTTTGGATGCGTCTTTTCACCTTTGGTATGTACGGCAGAAAAGGAATGGGCTGGTGGAACAACCCGAAAAAAGCGTGGTATAACTTCTGGTATCACCGTACATCCATCAGTATTCCTCGATTGCTTGGCTACAAACCGTCACGGCTTTCACTTTTTTGCGCAATGCTCGTTGCATCGGTTGCGAGCGTTTTTGCGGCACCTGTGGATGCAACAAGAGCTGGTATAAAAGCACATAAGATCAAGTCTGCTCGAAAAGCCCGTGCGGAATCTACAGCTAAAGACTCGTCCTCGTCAACAAGAAATAGCACCGGAAGTTCGAACATGGGTGCATTTGGCAATACACGCAAATCTCCTGCTTGTAAAAGCGGTTTTTCGGCAACTGCATCAGAAGCGACAAACACCAATACAAGAGCCACGACAACACTCGCATTGGGCAATGCATCTGTAAAGTCGTCTACATCAGGAAGAAGCACGACCGGAAAGCCTCGGAATACTACGACAACTGCAAAACCGAAGATTACATATACTCCACCGGTCACGCTTGCAAAAGAAGAAAAGCCCAAACAGACAGTTGCTTTCACATCGCCTGTGTACAGTTATGAGCCTTTCAAGCCCGTAACCCCACCCGAACCCGAAGTGAAGAAACCGGACGAGACCACTCCAAAATCCAAGCCGAAGCACGAAAAAGACCAATATATCCGTAAACGAATGATCATAGCAGGTTCGTCTTATTGCGATGAAGCGATATTAGATCGGCTTGAAATAGGCACATACATTGAACTTGAAGCAGAACCGGACAATCCATATGACAAAGATGCTGTTATGCTGATGTACGAGGGAGAAAAAATCGGTTATATTGCAAAGAAAGATAACACCCCCTTCATTGTTTGCCTTCACCTTAATAGAAAAATGTATGGTGTGATAACTGACATTATAACAGAGCAGACTTTGACAAAATACGAATTTGAAACATGGTTTAGTTCGGAGAAATAAAGGAGAATGTTGATTGATTGATGTAAAAGTAATTTCACGAAAAGAAGCAGAATCGTTAAAGGCAAATGAGTTGCCAAGCAAAACAGCGATCATCAGTTTTTATAACCCTATAAGTCCTCGCACACCAAAGGACTACCATAAAGTAAATTATTGCGGTGTGTGCGATAATGTTTTTTATGTTGGAATACACGATATTGATATTGAGATTCTTGAAGATTACGGGTTGACCTATGATACCTATTTCCCAGAGGCGGCGGAA
>ENA-ORMR01000978-ORMR01000978.1-human-gut-metagenome-genome-assembly--contig:-NODE-978-length-24199-cov-4.169690_pt1 | contig 24199 bp, 15 predicted proteins | sample MGYA00242107_ERZ509003 | MGnify/ENA primary metagenome ERZ509003 (study PRJEB26280, sample SAMEA2338699) | human gut metagenome | biome: human gut; feature: human-associated habitat; material: faeces... | reverse complement strand
CAAGTCGCTCTAGCTTCTCCGCCAGTTCCTGCTCCTGTGCAAAAGGTTTCGTGACCTCCACCTTTGCGGTTTCAAGCTGATGTTCCACGTTAGAAAGCTTCTGCTCCACGTCTGTCATTTTCCCGGTCATTCCCTCTAACGCATTGGAAAGTCTTTGCAGATTTCCAAGCGGATCGGCTCCGATTTCCACCTCATGGCTCAGACTTCCTTTTAAGCTGATCGTAAACTTTGAGAAGAACGAGTCAAAGGACACGCTCATCTTAAATCCCTGAAATTCTCCGATTGTGACCGCCATGTTTGGCTGTTTGGCACTCCGGCACATATCAATCAACGCCGCACCCGCTTCCTTTTTGTCCGTATAGGTACGGTTGCCTATCTTCATGGAAAAAGCGTCCTTATCCACAGGCTTATGCGCCGCATAGGTCTGAATGTCCGTCCGATACCCTTCAAGCCTTTCTTTTAAGGCTGTGATCTGCATCGGGTAATGCTTTGCGATATTGTCCTCCAGACGATAACGCTGGCTTGTGTGGTTCGCCTTTAAGAGCTTCAGCTTTGACACCTGTATATCCAAGTCCATCTTCTCCTTAATATACGGGTTTCCGGTTGCAAGTGCTTTGACCTCTGCATAAGAGAGCGCCGCTTCGTCAATGTCCTCACAGGAACGTACCGGGGACTTGCTCGTCATGATCTGCCCGATAAACTTCTGCTTGTTCTCAATGAGCTGCCATGAATAGCTGTCGAAGGTACCTTCCGTCACATACCGGATAATCTTGACCTTATCATTCATGTTTCCCTGTCGTAAAATACGACCTTCCTGCTGTTCAATGTCAGACGGACGCCAGGGCACATCCAAATGGTGTAATGCAATCAGTCTGTCCTGTACGTTGGTTCCGGCTCCCATTTTGGCAGTAGAACCCAACAAAAAACGAACCTGTCCGCTTCTTACCTTTGCAAACAGCTCCGCTTTCCGTTTCTCCGTATTGGCATCATGGATAAATGCGATTTCTTCCGGTGGGACACCCTTTTCAATCAGTTTGCCCCGAATGTCCTCATAAACATTGAATGTACCATCTCCTTTCGGTGTCGATAAGTCACAGAAGATAAGCTGTGCCGACTTCTGTTCCTTTGTTTCTTCCCATATCTCACATGCCTTGTCCACACAGGTGGTGGCTTTGGAATTATCCTCATCGGGAAGCATATCGTTGATCAAACGCTGGTCTAATGCAAGTTTTCTACCGTCATTGGTGTCGGGTAGGATACCGGCGAGGTAGCAATGGCTCCTTTTCCGTTATCCCCCCTCAGAACCGGACGTGATACTTTCGCATCATCCGGCTCCCCAGTAATTCCATTTCAAGAACTTTTGGTTATATTACCATTGTGGATTGCTACATGGCATTCCCGACATACCACAAGCGTTTTTCTTTTTCTGGCAGACATTATCTGTACCCATTTAGGTACTTCTGCCTGTCCTTTCTTCTTTAAATCTGCAAGTTTTCTTATATGATGTACCTCTATATTTTTAGTACTTCCACATAATTCACACTTCTCTGCCAACAGTCTTTTAACTAATTCTGTTCGCCCACCATATACCTTGTATGGTATATCCTCTATAACAGCTTTTCGTTTATGCACAAGAGAAATTCCTCCCCATGTCGCAACTAATGGCTTTTTATTAGGACGTTCTACTACAACTTGCAGACACGGAACTGTTTTTCCACTTGTACTTGTTATGGTTGTTCTATACTTAGCCTTTTGCTTATTGATAGATGACCTGTGTTTACACGCAAGAGTTTTCAATAATGAAGTTTCCATATACCAGTACAACTTCGAGAACCAAGACAAATTTTGTGCGAGAATATAATACTGCACCAGTCCTCTGTACTCTTGCTGATATGTCTGTACAATAGAAAAATCATCATCTTGCAGAAGATTATTCCTATGAGTTGCTTTTCCACGTTTCATATATTTCTTGCATTTTTCTTCAATTACTTTTGCAGGGACTAATAGTGCGATTGCTCCATTTGCTCCTCTGCGCCCCTTTGGGTCAATATAGTCATTGACCCTTTGTGCTTTGATTTCATATCCAAGAAACTTTGCCGCCTGACTGCCTGCATTTGTTATTAGAGTCTTTTCTTCTGACATTATCAGATTTAATTTCTCTTTTAGAAATCTTCCTATTTCTTCTTTTATTTCTTCTGCATCTGCTTTAGAGCCAGTGAATCCAAGTAGAAAATCATCCGCATATCTCACATAGCGCAATCTGCGATAATTCTCATCTTGCGTATTAACAGAAGGTATTTTTCTGCGTTCAACCACAAGCTGATGGGCTGTCTTTGCATCTCCCTCCTTTCTGAGTTTTTGGATTTCAGCGGTCAACTTGTTATATTCTGGATTAGATTTCTGCCTTTTCCCTTTTGTGTATTTTGGGATTAAGACTTCTTCAATCCAATTATCAAATTCGTTGAGATAAATATTAGCCAGTATCGGACTGATAACTCCGCCCTGAGGCACACCGCTGATTGTCTGCTTGAATTTCCATTCTTCCAAGTATCCAGCTTCTAACATATTCGATACCAGACGGATAAATCTTCCATCATGAATATTTCTTGCAAGTATTTCCAGTAAAATTTTATGGTCGATTGTATCAAAGTATTGAGAAATGTCTCCCTCAATAAACCAGCGAGTTCCTTTCCATACCTGTATTTCTTGTAGTGCTGTATGACATCCTCTGTTTGGACGAAAACCATGGGAATGTTCACTAAACTGTGGCTCATAATACGCTTCTAAAATCTGACGCATTACTTCCTGCAATACTTTATCTCCCCATACAGGAATCCCCAGCGGACGCTTCTTACCATTTTTCTTTTTGATATATTCCCGTCTTGCTGGTTTCCATTGATATTTCTCCTCACGGAGTATTTCAATCATTCTGTCTATTTTCTGAATGGACATTCCATCTACCGTTTCATTTGTAACACCCTTTGTCATTGCTCCGTTATTCGGGTATAACTTAGCATAGGCATTCAGATATAATTCACGGTTAAATAAGAGCTTGTAAACTCTTTCAATAGGTTTCTTTTGTTTTCCACGTTCTTGAATGACCGTTAAAACAGTTTTGGCTGTACGCATCTCACGCACCTACTCCTTTCTAACTAATCGAAATTACCTGTCACCCTTCGCCATGTACAAGGCTTTCCCTTGCTCGGACTACTATGGTGACTCCGTTACCATGGGGGTCTCCCCCTTTAGGCAATCCTGCTATTCGTCAAAAGTATACGTATCGAGTATCCCTTAGGTTCCTTGTTCGTCCCTTTATTCGCACTCACTGTGCGCTCTTTCATTGCAAAAAGTTACTCGTCCAAAATCAACAACAACGAGCATACAATGACATCGGTATCAATCGCTTTCCGATGGGCGATGCTTTGCACCAAGTCGGAACTAAGGTTCAGGCAGTATAGCTTTAACCATAGGATACGGAACTTGCGGAGCATCGAAGTATTGCGATTAACTCCTTATCCGCTTTACCAACATGCGATTGTCCCCTTTGAGTTTCCTCTCCAGGTAGGTTGGTTGTTCCCATTATTTACTTTTAATAATGTCCCCCTGCGGGGGAGATATACTTTTGCGCTTAGCAGCGCACGATTTTGAGCATATTGTCAACGTGTGGCTCTACCTTCCTATCACGAACAGCCTCCGCACGATCCGCAAGGGACTGTACCATTTCTTTCTGGTATTCGCTCGGTTTCAACACCACATTTTCGTACTCTGCTTCCGGTACAGGCAGCTTTAGCATATCCGGTGTCTGAATATCCGCACTTTCCTTGAAAAGTGAAATCAGCTCCGGCAGATTGAAGAACTTGGCAAACCTTGTCTTTGCCCGGTATCCGGTTCCTTCCGGTGCAAGCTCTATAGCGGTCTGCGTTTCTCCGAAAGTAGCCGCCCAACTGTCGAAATTGCCAAGACCAAGTTTTTGGAGCGTACTGTATTGCAGATAGCGCATATTCGTATAAAGCTCAGTCATACTGTTGGAAATCGGTGTACCTGTTGCAAAGGTAATGCCCTTGCCGCCTGTCAGTTCGTCCATGTACTGACACTTTGCAAACATATCCGAGGACTTCTGTGCTTCTGTCTGTGCAATGCCCGCCACGTTTCGCATCTTGGTGTATAAGAAAAGGTTCTTATAATTGTGGCTCTCATCTACAAACAGCCTGTCAACACCAAGCTGTTCAAAGGTTACTACATTGTCCTTGCGGGAAGTATCGTTCAATCGGCTCAGCCTTGCGTTTAATGATTTTTTTGTCTTTTCCATCTGTTTAATGGTGTAACGCTCGCCCTTTTCCGCCTTGACCGCTTCGATTGCCATTTCTATTTCCGTTATCTGCCGCTCAATCATGGCAGCCTGTCTTTCCATTGAAAGCGGTATCTTTTCAAACTGCGTATGCCCGATAATGACCGCATCATAATCCCCGGTTGCAATACGGGAACAGAATTTCTTACGGTTGGCAGGCTCAAAATCTTTCTTTGTGGCAGCTAAAATATTGGCACCCGGATACAGGCGCAGGAAATCACTCGCCCACTGCTCTGTTAAATGGTTCGGTACGACAAATAAGCTCTTTTGGCAAAGCCCTAACCGCTTGCTCTCCATTGCTGCAGCAATCATTTCAAAGGTCTTACCTGCACCCACACAATGGGCAAGCAGGGTATTATCCCCATAAAGCTGATGTGCCACTGCATTAAGCTGATGTGGTCTTAATGTAATGTCCGGTGTCATGCCCGGAAACTTTAGGTGGGAACCGTCATACTCTCTTGGTCTGGTGGAATTGAAAAGCTCGTTGTACTTGGCACACAAGGTCTGTCTGCGCTCCGGATCACGAAATACCCAGTCCTTAAAGGCTTCCCTTATGGCTTCCTGTTTCTGGCTGGCAAGCGTGGTTTCCTTTTTGTTAAGAACTCTCTTTTCCTTTCCATCTTCCTCAATCGTATCAAAAATACGGGTATCACGAAGGTTTAAGGAATCCTCCAGAATACGGTAGGCATTTGCCCGGCTCGTTCCGTAGGTCATATTGACAAGAGCATTGCCATGATCCGCATTTTTGCCCTTTAAATTCCATTGTCCTGTCACATCGGAATACTGTACCCCCACAAGGTTGCGGTCAAAGAGGTAATCCGGTGTTTCAAAGGTTTCCCGCATGAAATCCTCAATGTACTTAGGCTCAATCCAAGTGGCACCGATACGCACCTCGATCTCGCTTGCATCAAGCTCCTTGGGCTGTACACCCTCAAGGGCTGTGACATTGATTGCAAACTCCGGACGGTTCTCTGCAAATATCCTTGTGGTTGCCAGCTTCTCCCTGACATTGCCGCTTAAATACTCGTCTGCGGTTTCCCACTTTTCTGTGACCGGATTCTGGAAAATAATTCCGGCAAGTTCCTTTGCCACATCTTCCTCGCTTTTTCCCGTAAGCTCCGACATATAGGCTAGGTCTACCCTTGCCCTTTCCCCTAATGACACCGCCAGTGCTTCACTTGCGGTATCCACGCTTGTAACAACCTCTGCCTTTTTAATGGTTCGCTTGGAAAACATATCAGCCTTGCCTTTGAAGTTGCCCTCATCGTCTAATTTCTCCAATGAACAAAGCAGACAATAGCTTGAATCCTGATTAAACGCTCTCTTATTGGTCTGTGAATTGATCAGACCGTATTTCTTGGAAAACGCATCATACAGCTCATTAAGCTCTGCCTGCTTGCTCTTAATCATATCTTCCGGATATTCGTTCAACTGATAGTCAATCAGCTCCTGTGTACAGTCACGAATCTGCACCATGCCTTTCATGCGCTGCTCCATCGTTTCTGATACGTCCACAGGCTTCATAATGGAATTTTCCCGGTAATACACCCTCTCGTCCACGATAGTATAACTGTAATTCTTCACGCCTGGATCGGCGGGGATTGCTTCTCTTGCCAGCTCATCATCAAGCTCATCGAACTCTACCTCGTCAATGCTGCCCTCGATATGGGATATAGCCTTTTCAAGCTGCTTGGATAATGAAATGGTGGTATCCGGTGTACAGGTGGCTTCCATGCCAAACTGCCCGCTGACCATTTCCATTTTTCCCATAATCATTTCCGGGTGGTCTGCAAAATACTGGTTCATGGCTATGCCATCTTCATTTTCACAAAGATGCACCCAATCCGGCTCGATGTCGATTACCCTGTCACGCTTCTTTAAGAAAAGAATGTCCGAAGTAACCTCCGTCCCTGCATTTTCCTTAAAGGCTGTGTTGGGAAGCCTGATCGCTCCAAGAAGCTCCGCTCTCTGCGCAAGGTACTTTCTGACTTCCGGGCTTTTCTTATCCATTGTTCCCTTTGAGGTGACAAATGCCACCACGCCGCCCGGTCTGACCTTATCTAAGGCTTTGGCGAAAAAGTAATCATGTATGAGGAAGTTATGCTTATCGTAGGCTCTGTCTGCCACCTTGTACTGACCGAATGGCACGTTTCCGATTGCCACATCAAAGAAATCATTGGGATAATCCGTCTTTTCAAAGCCAGTGATCTTCACATCGGCATTCGGGTATAGCTGCCTTGCAATTCTTCCGGTAATTCCATCAAGCTCCACACCATAAAGCCTGCTCTCCTGCATTTTTTCCGGCAACATACTGAAAAAGTTACCGATACCCATTGCCGGCTCCAAGATGTTACCTTTGGAAAAGCCCATTCGTTCCATCGCATCATAAATAGCCTTGATGATCACAGGGCTTGTATAGTGGGCATTTAAGGTACTTTCCCTTGCTGAATCGTATTCCTCGGCTGACAACAGGCTCTTTAATTCCTGATATTCACTTGCCCAATTCGTTTTGGTTTCATCAAAGGCATCAGCAAGACCACCCCAGCCCACATATTTTGCTAAAATCTCCTGTTCTTCTGGCGTGGCAATACGGTTTTCGCCCTCAATCTTTTCAAGCGTTCTGATTGCTTCCACATTCTGACGGAATTTTTCTTTTGCCGCAAAGCCTTTCCCGTCACTTTTCTCTGTTTCCGGAGCAATGTGGAAGTTGACTGCACCCGATTTGTCAATCTGTGGCTGTTCCTTTGGCGCTTCTGCTTCATTCTGCGGCTCTGGTTCGGCAATCACTTCACTCTCTTGCATTGGATTGGACAATTCTTCATTTTTCTGTTCATATTCACCCCATATTCTTTGGGAAACAGCAGAAAAATAAGGAGATTCTTCTTCCATAATGCTGAAGCGAATCTCCTCCATGTCCTCAAGGCTCTTTGCCCCGGCTATTTTATCATGGTACTTAAAATATAATGCTTCCCTGACAAGAATGCCCTCCAATCGTGCCAGTTCAGGCTCCGGCATACGTTCCCAAATATCATCCTTCTCCGTATGAATGGTAAAGCCTTCTCCGTCATCATGGTATCCAAGCGTATATTGCAGCTTATCATGTTCCCCACGAATATCACACTCAAAATCATAGACTGTTGTTCGTGTACCTCTGATATATTCCCGGTCTATCAATACAAGGTTTTGAACATCATCCGCAGTCAAAGGCTGTTCTTCTGTCTGCTCTATGGAAGGCTCTCCCTCATAACGTGACGCATACTGTCTGGCATCCTTTAACAGACCGTCCATCTCCAGAGCTTTTTCTGTTTCGCCGCTGATTGTCTGCATCATTACATAGTCTGCCGCTTCTGCAAAAAGGAAATCATAGACCTCTTTTCCCTCCAAAGCTCGCTCATCGTCAGCAATCGTGACTGCCTGTGTTTTCTCGTTCCAGCCAACCACATCTTTCCGGTCTAATGCTCCGCAGATTTTAACCACAGCCGACATTTCAGACAGCCTTTTATTTAACTGCTCTATGTCTGTTTTTCCGGTTTCCGGTGCTTTTGGTTCTCCTTCAGCAACAGTTCCTGTTTCTCTATCTAATTCCTGATTGGTTACACCACCCTCCAACTTCGCCTGTTCTTTTTGCATGGCTTTCTCTGCCTGTTCCTGTTTATACTGTGCATAGGCTTCCTTTCCCTCCGGCGAAAGGTATTTATCTGCCTGCACAAGCTCCCGGATACGTTTCTCTACTACATTCCAGTTTAAAAGCACCTTTGCGTAAGGACTGCCATAGTTACCTTTCTCCAGACGGATACCTTTGGCATCGTGATCCTCGTGCGCTCTGTCACTTCCCGGAAGTGCGTGGGAGCTGCCGCCCGTACCATATTCATTTTTCAGAAAAGCAATGTTATCTTTCTTGTCATGCCCTTCCATGAAATACTCATAGATACGGAATTTTCCATGTTCAAAACCGCTTCCTCCTGCCAGCCTGTAATCAATCTCGTCCTGTGTGATAAAGTCCTCATTCCTTACCTCTACCGTATCAAGTGCTGGAAATTCTTTCTTTTCCACACCTAAATCCGCAAGCTGTTCTAATAAATAATCCGGTCTTTTCACATACCGCCATTTAATCTGCTTTTCTCCGCTGTCAAGCTGTGCCTTTGCCTTTTCAAGCTCATCCTTAATCAGCTCTCTGCCTTCTGTTGTGGCTAAAAGCTCACACAACTTTTCCATGCTTGCCGGGTAATTGGAAAATTTAAGCTCCAGACTCTCCGGCATTTCCGATATTCCGTCACGGAAGAAATTGTTAATGTCCGTAGCAATTCTCTCACGCTCCACCGCATCCACAAGGAATACTTCGTTGGCACTCATATAAGTACCATTCTCCACCATAACACGGATATGGCTCTCCACTTCGCTCCAACTCATCACTGCAAGGGTATTTTCCTTTGCCGATGTACCGTAACCGATACGCATACCCATTTCATCAAACCACAGTGAAACAGGATTTCCGTCAAACTCAAAACCTTTTCCGGTGGTCTTATACTCGTTCTTTAAAAATTCTGCCATTTCTTCCGGTGTCTTACCCTGCTGATACTTGGCATAGATACGTTTTCTGCTGTTATCCCTACCGCCGCCACTACGCAAGATACTGTCAATCTGCTCCTGTGGCAAAGAAAAAGCAGCGGGCATGGTATATTGAATACTTGCTTCCGCTGCTGCGATTGTGCCAACCTGTTCCTCAAAGCTCGGAAACAGGCTTAACTGCTGATAGGTTCCCTCCGGCTGTTCGATATTTAACTGTAGATTAGTTCCGTCATCACGATCTCCTCTGCCGAGTGTACGATGCTGTTCATCTTCGCTACCCAGAGCATCTGATTCTCTGCTTTCATCTGCTCCGTTATCCCCTCTCTCTCCTTCATCTGTCTGGTCAGAAGCTCCATTCTCTCCTCTGCCTGCTCCTGTATCATCAACAGGTGTTCCTTCAGCTTCCCGCTCAGAAGAAGTCCCGTATATACTCCGTTCTTGTGCTCCTGTAAGAACTTCTTCCTCATCAGTCCGTACTTTGTCAGTACCTCCTTCGGCTGTTCGTCCATTGCTACCATCGGTATCTGATAATCCCCGTTCTTCTCGTATGTCAGATTCATCATATTTGCTCCTTTCCCCGGCTTCTCCGGTCTGTGTGATAGATTGTTCGTCTTGACTTTCGCTTTCACGCTTTAACGCATTATAGTCTGCTTCAGATGCATTTGCAAGTCCTTTTTCGATATTTTTCTCATGGGTGTCGATACGTTCCCTGCCTACTCTCGTTTCTTCCCGATTTTGGGCAATCTGCCTGTCATACGCTCCGATTGCTTTTCCAATTTCCATAAGGATTGGCTTGGATAAATCAGACACATTGCTGCCAAGCTGTGACAGTGTTTCCACTGTGTTAAACTCATGGATATAAGGAAAGTTTATTTCTTCGGCAAGCTCGCTCTCCTCCATGCCGCAACGCTTTAAAACAGTATAGGCAATGCTGTCGGCAAGGGTTTCCCGTATCCTTATTTCCACGTTCAGCTCGTCCAGTTCCTCTAAAAAGCTCCCTTCCTTTAAGTATTCCATATCTGAAGCAAGCTCTTTATAACAGTCCTCTGCAATCCGTCCGGCAATCTCCCGGATACGTCCCACAAACCCGGCTTCCCTGTCGGTATCCCCATAAGTCTTTTCCAGACGGGAAATCACCGATTCCATGTGTTCCTCACGCATTTCCCAAAGGTTAGGGAATTGTCCGATTCTTCTTGCCTTATGCACATCTGAAATATCAAAGACATACTTCAAACCGGAAAAACTATCCTCATCTATCAGTGCAATGCCCTTTGCACCTTTGTTTACCCAGCAGTGCATCTTTTCATTCCATATCTCTATGGAAGCACAGGCGGTTGCCTCCGGTCTTTGGGCATAGATTAAAAGCTGTTCCTTAAATGGATATTTATACAATCTGGAAGCAGTATTTAGGTATCTCCTCCAGTTTTCTTCATTCCGCACGACTTCTTTTGCTGTTTCCTCTGCCAGTGCGGAAATCAATTTATATTTTCTCATGGTAAACCTCCGTAAAAAAGGCTGTAAGGCACTTTAAGCACCCTACAGCCTGTGATCAGTTACTTATCGGCATCAGGCATAAAAACCATGCTCCTCAATACCTTTTTCCAGAATACAGTTAATCAGTTCCTCAAGTTCCACTCCGTTAATCTCGCTGACAACAATCAGCTTGGCAAGGGTATCCTTCGGAACGGATACCGCATAACTCTCCTCATCCGCACGAAGTTCATGGACACAGATACCCAGTCCCTCTGCAATCTTGCACATAGCACCAAGCTCCGGCTCCTTAACTCCTGCCATAATGTCAAGGATTATTCTCTCCGGCACACCGGAAATTTTGGAAAGCTCCGCAATCCCGATTTCTTCCTCTTTCATCACGTTTAATAGCTTATCTCCTGTTGTATACATATCCCACTCCTCCTATATTACGGCTTCCTTTTTCTTTTCCGGTGCAGAATGCTCTTTCCCGGCATTCATTTTAATAACAGCATCCTTCTTCTCCGCAAGCTTCTCCTTTACTGAAACACGCTCATGACGGTTATCTCCTTTTTCCTCTTTCTGCTTAGCACGTTCCTCTGCCCGGTCACTGCGGAACAGTTCATGTTCTTTGGCATCATACTCATATACATGATCCGAAAGACGTTCTCCAGGCGCCACCTGTGTCTGATTTACTTCCTGTACCATCTGCTCAAGTTCTTTAAACTCCATTCCCGCATCTTTCGGTATAATCAGCGTTTCATGGATTGAAGAAGGCAGCATGTAAAAATCTCCTACCTTCTCAGCGATCTCCTGTCTGATATCATCGTTTAAAATTGCAGCCGCCCCATTTACTTTTGTATCATTTGTCAGCACATACATGGTATCGGGAATATCCGACATCATCTGCATTGCCATTTCTTTTGCTTCATCCATACCCACATTTTGTTCTCTTGCAATATCAACTGCAATCATCTCCGCAACCGTCTCATTCATTCCTTTGAAACTATGTGGCTGCAAAGTATCCATATTCTGCAACGCCTGGTCATGCAGTTCTTCAAGTGTGATTCCATATCCATCCATCAGATTATCTGTAATGGTAATGGTCGCAGTTCCTTCTCCTGTTTTATCCATTAAAATCTGATACACAACTGCTAAATCTTCCAACTTGGAGTACGGTTTATCCTGAAGGAACTGCTTATTTGCTTCCTCGTTGATCAGCTTACATACAATTTTTTCCTTAATCTTGTCAAAATCGGTAACTGCCGATACATCTATATCATGATCTATATAATGTGACTGATACACACTTGCAATCTGAGCTAACACATCATCCAATTCAGCACCATCCTGTATCTGCTCAAAATATGGATTCAGATAAATGGTAGGTGCAATATTGCTTTCCTCTGTTCTTACCATCAGACCGTCCAGAACACAGTCATTATTCTTTACAATCTGATTGACCTCAACTGCAGCATCTGCAAACTTTTCAGGAAGGAAATCCTGTATCTGTTCTTTTACCTGTTCTACAAAATCTCTATATTCCATTACTTTCTCTCTCCCTTCTTGGTGTCATTCTGTGATTTCTCTGTCAGCTTTGATACTGTGGCACCATACATCTGGTACCTCTTCATCATGTTTCTCTGGCTTGTTACATTGATTTCTTTTTCTAACTGCTTCATTCTGACTTTCCTCCCTATTCTGCTTTTCTTCCAAATGAAAACGTATCTTCTTTTTCCTTTTTCGGGGCAAATCTGCCTTTGACTTCCAAAAGCCTTTTTTCCATAATGGAAAACATGGCTTCCACCTGCTCCTGTGTATACTCATAATTGGTGCGGTTGGAAAGGTTCTCAAGCCTGCCGATTGCATCAATGACCTTGTTCACACGATACTCCCCAAGACGGACAAACTTGTCCGCCTTGCTCTCATTGTCCTGTATTTTCTTTGTTTCTTCTGCTCCCATTTGTTACATCCTCCTTTTATTTTTTCTTTCCTGTGAATTTCTTATTGGGAAACTCCATGACAAACTTAAACTGCACTCCGGACTTTTCTTCTCCGTCCTTTGTGTAGTGGTATTCTTCCGTACCGCTCGGAATGATATAGGCATCGTATTTCTTGCCCGCCTTGCTTGTAAGCCCCTTTAGCAACGTCTTTTTCCCGTCAAGCAGGCTTTCCACCTGTTCATCTGACAGGGAAACGCCCATGATCCGGCTTACATTCATGCCGCACTTATTCTTGCAGAAAGCTCCGTATTTTCCCTTTACCACCTCTCCGCCGCAGTTCGGACATTTACCAAGTACCTTCTGCTCCTGTGCGAACATCTTTTTCTGCTCGTCACTGACTTCGTGGTAGGTGTGGATTAAGTCAGATACCATTGTTTCAATATCTGCCATAAAGTCCTCACGCTCCATCTCTCCCTTTGCAACAAGGGTAAGGGCATTTTCCCAGTCAGCGGTCAGTTTCGGAGATTTTACTACATCTGGAAGTATCGTGATCAGCTTCATTCCATCCTCTGTCGGAATCATCTGCTTTTTCTCACGCTTTACAAATCCGTCTTTTACCAGCTTTTCTATGATATCGGCTCTGGTGGCAGGTGTGCCAAGTCCTTTTCTCTCCACTTCATCGCCCATATCCTCTACTCCGGCTCTCTCCATGGCGGACAGCAGGCTGTCCTCAGTGTAATGTTTTGGCGGCTGTGTGAAATGCTCGGAAACCTTTGTCTGCTCCACTGCAATCATCATGCCCTCACGAAGCTCCGGCAGCTTCTTTTCTTCCTCTGCATCCGATTTATCCTCTGCGGTTTTATAGGAATTTTTGAAGAAATCCTCAAATTCCTTCCATCCATTTTTCCACACTTCCTTGCCAGATACCTTAAATACAGTATTGTTGCAGGTAATCACTGCCTTTGTGGAATTATAAATGTGCTTCTCCCCGGTCGCACACAGCAGACGGTTTGCACAAAGGGAAAGTATCTTCATTTCGCTCTCCGGGATTGCCTTTAAGTCCTGCTTGATGATCTCCATGGTAGGAATGATTGCGTGGTGGTCCGTCACTTTCTTGCTGTTCAAAATTCTTTTAATATCTGGATTGAACATGATATTCTGTTCAAATAACAGAGAATTGAAAATCGCTTCGATCACATTTTTTGCAGTACCTTCCATGTCATCGGAAAGATACTGGCTGTCTGTTCTTGGATAAGTCACTAACTTTTTCTCATAAAGGCTCTGCGTATATTCCAATGTCTGCTTGGCAGTAAAGCCAAACAGACGGTTTGCATCCCTCTGGAGTGTGGTAAGGTCATAGAGCTTCGGCGGTGCCACCCACTTTTCTTCCTTTACCACGGAAGTGACAAGAGCCTGTCCGTTTTCACAAGTTTCTGCAATTCTATCTGCTTCCGTTTTATCACTGATATGCTCTGATACCGCATCCAGACCATTTCCCATGATGTGAGCCATATAATAGGCTTCTTTCTTGAAATTCATGATTTTACTTTCACGATCCACCAGCATGGCAAGTGTCGGTGTCTGCACTCTGCCGACCTTTAATGCCTTGCCACCATACAATACCGTAAAAAGCCTAGTGCCATTGATACCCACAAGCCAGTCTGCTTCCTGCCTGCATAATGCTGAATGATACAAGTTATCATAGTCGCTGCCTGGGCGAAGATTATGGAAGCCGTCACGGATAGCACTTTCCTCCATGGAAGAAATCCATAACCGCTTCATCGGTTTTCTGCACCCTGCCATGTTGTAGGTCAGGCGGAAAATCAATTCTCCCTCCCTTCCGGCATCGGTTGCACACACAACAGCATCTACCCTGTCATCATGCATGAGCTTTTTCAAAATCTGATACTGTGCTTTTGTATCACTTTTCACTTCATGCTGCCATTCCTGCGGAATGATTGGAAGGCTCTCATAGCTCCATTTCTTCCATGCTTCCTCATAGCTTTCCGGCTGTGCCAGTTCTACCAGATGTCCCACACACCATGATACCAGATACTCATTGCCTTCCAAATATCCGTCCTTACGCTGTGTGGCACCAAGAACTGCCGCAATGCTCTGTGCCACACTCGGCTTCTCTGCAATTACAAGCTCCATCTCTATTCCTCCCCATTTTCTTCATCATTCTCGTTGTTGTTATCTTCATTGTCATTCTCGTCTGTGTCTACTGATTCTGTATCATCACCACCATTTATGAATGCTTCGTCGGAATCCTGCTCGGTTTCTTCCTCGTCATCATAATCGTAGTCCTCGTCAAGCTCGTCCTCATCTTCATCCTCATCAATGAAGTTTTCCTTTTTCTTCTTGGATTTCACAACATATACCACTCCGATCACAGCTACCGCAGCAATGCCCATTAAAATATATGTAAAGCCGGAACCATCTGCTTTTGCGGTATCCTCTTTCGGCTCACTTGTATCTTCCGTGCTATCTTCGGTGCTGTCCTCAACACTTTCTGCTCCCTGTGTTTTATCTCCTGTGGTATCAGCATTATTGTTTGATAATGCGCTGTCTTTGGTAGGGATTGCAGATTCCAATGCCGCTGAATTTTTCGGAAGTGTCTCGCTGTTATCCGCTGTGGTATTCAGCAGGTCGTTTTCACTGACTTCTGTAAGGAAATACACCTTTTCATCTTCCCCATCACGATCAATCACAAGATAAAATACCTTTTCTGATGCAGTCTGGATTGTGTAAAATTCCTTGCCTTTTTCAGAAGTCTGGCTGTCACTGCTCTGGTCGGTATCCTTAGAAGTATCTCCCGTACTCGGGGACTGCTTGGCTGATGTTCCTGTACTGCTTGAAGTTGTTCCACTGCCTGTTTGGGAAACAGTATTTCCATTGCTGTCTGTCTTGGTATGGTCTGTAACCTGTGCGGTTGCAGAGCTAGGCTTGGTTGCTGACGCATCCACCGGGAGCTGCTGTGCCGGATCTTTTTCATTGCTGTCCTTGTTTTCCGGATCGGTGTAATACGGATTGGCTGTTTTATAGATTTCAGAGGTATTTCCTGCATTATCCATGGCAGAAATCGTGAAATACTGATACCCTGCATCGAACTGTTGCAGACGGATATTCAAGGCTCCATTCGTATGCTCTGAAAACTCATAGCCATTGACATAGATTGCCTTGATACCGGAATCCGTATCATGTGCCTGAATGCTCAAAAGGCCGTCGCTGACTGCCGCATTTAAGGTAGGCTTTGTAAAATCAAAGCACTTGATGTAGCGGTTTTTCTCGTAGGTCTTGCCCTTCTGGTCTGTGACCTGCACATAAATGGTGCTGTTCTCGGAAATCTCTATGTGCATATCCTCGGTAATGTCCGTCCAGCTTCCATTCTGTCCGACTTTTGCCTTTACTGTCTGAATGGTAAAATTGCCGGACACTACCGTATCTTCTACCTTGACCGTTACTTTCGTGGTATCATTATGCCATCCAGACGGTGTATTGATTGTGATTTTTACGCTCGGATTGATATAGGTACATTCCTTATAGTTCTTTGCACACACCTCACAATCTTCATCCACCGCATACTGGCTGCACTTTTCTTTGCAGGTGCATTTTGCGGCAGGCTGTGTTTCTTCAGACGAATCTTCTGTTGTGCCTTCTGTGGAATTTTCCGTCTTTCCCTCTCCGGTATCTGTTCCTGAATTTTCTTCCCTGCCATTGCCGGGTGTAACTGTATTTTCTGCGTCACTTGCACTTTCCGTTTTCTGCTCGGCAGTATCCTCCGCATGAACCTCTATCGTATTTGTCCTGTTGGCAAAAAATGCCCCAATCGGCATACAAAAAAGTATTGCCGACAGCATAAGGGACACTACCGCCCTAGCCGATAATTTCCTGTTTTTCATTGATTGAAACCTCCTTTTCCTGTTCCCGTTTCTGTAATAAATTTCTGACTTCATCCTCACTGAGCTTGTTTAACATCTGCAAACGCTCCGATGAGATTTTATATTTTCGTATGATCTTCATGGCTTCGGCATCCTCCGCCATCTGTTTCTGTTCTGCAAGGTCTTTTTCCTTTGCCTGTAGCTGTGCTATCTGCTCTCTGACCTTTTTAAGCTGTGAATTGATTCGTTCTACTGACAAAAATAATTCCTCCCTTCGCTAATTCAATCTTCCAAAACCATAGAAATGGCTCTGCCAGTAAGAAGTATTGATTGATGTGTACTGAATTGGATCACCGCAATGCACCATCGTACCGTTTCCACAGTAGATACCAACGTGTGTAACCGGACGTCCTGCATTATAGGTTCCTGTAAAAAATATAATGTCCCCTGCCTTTGCATCTGCCGCTGATACCGGAGTACACTGGTCATAAATGCCCTGTGCTGTGGTTCTTGGCAGGTTATGTACGCCACTGTTTGAAAATACCCAGCATACAAAACCGGAACAGTCAAAACTAGCCGGAGCTGTGCCGCCAAAAGTATATGGCATTCCCAGATACCTGTTTGCTTCACGCATAAGCGTCTGTACGGTTGCATCATCATAGGATTCCGGCGGTATCACATTGCTGGTTCCTCCTCCGGTGCCGCCCGTTGTTTCTCCATAAATGGTCTGTTCTCCTGCTTCAAAATAAAATAACGGGTTATAATATTCCCCGTTATACAGACATTCGATATGAAGGTGGCTTCCGGTACTGCTTCCTGTATTTCCGCTTTTGCCTATATTGTCACCTTTTTTTACACTCTGCCCTGCGGACACATTTAAGCTGTCCATGTGGGCATATTTTGTGGTATATCCCTTACTGTCCGTAATCACCACATAATTTCCATAATAGGAATCGTAAGTTGCTTCTGTTACCGTTCCATCATGTGCCGCATATACAAACGTTCCTGTCGGCACCGCTATATCCACACCCCTGTGAAGCTCCTCGACTCCGGTGTTTGGATTTTTCCGGTAGCCATAATAACTGCTGATATAGTAATACCAGTAATAATCAACCGGAGAAGCAAAGACCTGTAAGCCACCCTTTGTCTCCGTATAAGCTCCAAAAATTTCCGTCTGCTCGCTGTCCATAAGTCCGGCAACAATGCTCTCAAGCGGTGTGACCGTAAGTGTGACACGAAGAATTGTTACGGTATATTCTTCTTCCTCCTCATACTCGTATTCCTCGGTACGGGTAGTCCCGTCCGGATTTGTTACTATTCTGGTTCCGGTCTTTGTGACTGTCCTTGTCCGTGTTTCCTCTACTTCCTCGGTAGTGAGTGAATACATGGCATCAAATAATTCCTGAATCTCACTCTCCATTCCTGCGGCAGTAAATTCCGTATGGACTGCGGAAAGATAACTGATCAGTGTGTACGGATCATGCCCGATTGCGCCAAGGTTATAATCGTATTCATCGTATCCCGGATAATCAGTTTCAATCCGGTCAATCTTGTTTTGCAGCTCCATTTCCTTTTCTGTAAAAGATAAATCTGCTGCATCAATCTCTGCCGGAAGGCTAAGATATGTGCTTGCCATTGTTGTTGTCACAGTTCCGGTAAACATGGAACCGCAGCTTGATAATGCCGACATGATCATAATAAGCAGAAGTGCAAAAATACCGACTGTGATAATGAGTGTTTTATTTTTCGTGGCAATCTCCTGTAACTTCTTTGCAATCCCGGTTGCAGCATTGGCTGTCTTTGTAAATGTTTCCTTTGCAGTCTTGGCTTCTGCTCCTGCCCGCCTTGCCTTGGCATACTCACGCTTGATACGCTGTTTCTGTAGCTGCCTTTGTAACTGCTTCTTAGGACTGTTGCCCTTTAGATGTGGATTTTCACTGATGAATTTCTCATACTCCAGCTTCATATCTGCTGTGACCTGCTTTTTCTTCAATCGTTCTAGGCGGTCACGCTTTCTCTGTGCTTTACTCTTTCTGTGGTATTTCATGTAATGATAAACATCTTCTGCCCGCTGTTCTGTCTTATGTGCGCCCTCAACTGCGGAATTATCCTTTTCTGTCTCTGCAATCTTTCGATGCACAAAATACATATTTTCGGTTTGGAGCTTATGAACTGCTGTCTTTCCCAGTCCGTCCGGCTTAAATGGCTTCTCCACATCCACCGGAACCACAACATACTTTGCTTTTCCGGTCTGCTCATCAAAGACACGCTTCATCTCATACTGCCGCTTTTTCGGCATCTTGTCCTTTGCCTTCTGTAACTTCCGGCGGTTCTTTTCCGACTTATCAAAAGCCTTCTGTACTTTTTGGTCTGTAAATTCGTCCGCCTGCCCCTGCGAAAATGTGGCGTCCTTTGTCTGAAGATCTCCATAATCGGACTGCTTTGCATTTTCTGACTTTGCACGCTCTCTGTGTGCGTATTCTCTCTGCACACGCCTTTTGTGATATTTTCCTTTTTTCTCAGACCGTTGGTAGGTATTTCTAACGTGGTAATTGTCCTGAAAACTGTCTGCGTCCTCTGTATGGAAATTTGTAGCATTACCGTTTTCCTCATTGATAAAGCTGTTTTCCTTTAAGAATGTCTTTTCCGCTTCGGCTTCCGACTTCTGGACATTGTGACCAGAAGTGTCCTGTTGTTGCTGTCGGTAATATTTTTTCTTATTATTTTTCCTGTATTCTGTCCCAGTATTAAACTCTGACTTCTGGACGCTGTGACCAGAAGTTGCTTTTCCTGTACGACTGCCATGGTTCGCATCCCTTGGCAGATTGCTCACAGGCTTCTCGCTGGCACTAAACTGGTTTTCCACAGAAAAGGTATTGTCCTGCCTGTGTTCTATATGTTTTACTCCAGTCACTTCCTTATCTTTGGAAAATGTCTCTTTTTCAAATGCCTTTACTGCCTGCTTCTTCTGTCTTTTTTCTGCCATTTTATACTGCGTCCTCCTTCTGCACCGATTCCTCCGGCTTGGTATTCATAATTCTGTAAGTCTTGGTGTCTGTCGGGTATTTATCCACGAAGGGAATTACCACGTTATCAAACAGTATCAGACCACTTCCCGGCTCAGAGTTGGTGACATAGGAAAGCTGCTTATCAGAAAGTCCCAGCTTATCAGCGAGGATTGCCTGATCTTTGGCATTCTGATTTAACAGATACACAAAATCGCTGTTACCCAAAATACCTTCAATCTCCTCAGAACGAAGAAAATCGCCCACGTTCTGCGTCAAACCTGTCGGAATACCGCCCCATTTTCTGAAACGCTTCCAGATTTCCACAGAGTAGATAGCTGTCTGCTTTTCCTTCAGAAGAAGGTGGAACTCATCACAGTAATAACGGGTTGCAATCTTTCGCTCCCTGTTCTGTGAAACCCTGTTCCACACTGCATCCTGCACGATCAACATTCCAAGTTCCTTTAACTGATTTCCCAAGTCTCTGATGTCAAAGCACATGATACGGTTGCCACTGTCCACATTGGTATGGTGGTTGAAATAATTCTGGGAACCATGCACATACAGCACAAGGCTGTTTGCGATACGCTCTGCCTTTGGATTCTTATGCTTCAGAAGTGCGTTGTATAAATCCTCCAGTATCGGCATATTTTCTGGCACCGGATTTTCAAAATATTTATCGTAAATATGACGGATGCATTCGTCGATGATACCTTTCTCATCATTCTCCAGACCGTCCTTGCCACCTGCAATCAGATCACACAATGTAATGATAAAATCAGATTTCAGTTTTAATGCTTCCTTATCCCCCTTATGGCTCAATTGAATATCCATAGGGTTCAGATAGTCTTTGGAATTGGTGGCAAGTTTTACCACCTGTCCATGAAGTGCAGCTACAAGTGCAAAATACTCGCCCTCCGGATCGCAGATAATAATGTCGTCCTTTGTGATAAGAAAACAGCTTAAAATCTCACGCTTTGCACTAAAACTCTTACCACTTCCGGGTGTTCCTAAGATAACTCCGTTTGGTGTACGGAGCCTTTTGCGGTCTGCCATGATCATGTTGTTACTGAGTGCATTTAACCCGTAATAGATTGCCGGAGCAGGCATAAATAATTCCTGCGTGCAGAATGGTACTAAGATTGCGGTGCTTTTTGTGGAAAGAGTACGCTCAATGCCTGTCTCATTGCATCCAATCGGTGCGGATGCCATAAGTCCCTGTTCCTGCAAATACTGTAAACATCTGAGGTCACAGTTTGCCTGCTGAATGATACCGGACACTCTCTGCATTAAGCTCTCCAGTTCCCGCTTGGTTCTGCCATAACAGGTAATAAGGAATGTCATGTTGATCATCTTCTGATTGCTCGTATTCAAATCATCCAGAAATTCCAGCGTATCCTTTTCATAGGTCACAATATCCGTTGGAAGAATATCCATATCGTAACCGCTTCGGACTGCCTTTTTCTGCTCCTCAATCTTCATCTTCTGGATATTGGAAATGACCGCTTTTAACTTCTTGATTGCCTTTACCGGATCTTCCGTCTGCATGTGCATGGAGATAGTAAGGTTTGCATCAATGTCAAGAAGCTGCTTGATCAGCTCGTCCGTAAACTTCGGTGCGATAATATCCAGATAGGACACACAGCCATACATATTCCCTGACTTAAAGCGGTTCGGATAGCGGAAATCAAATCCCGGCGGTGCAATATAGTCCTTGACCGACTTACCGGATTCTGCCAAATCCTTAAATGAAAAACGGAAAGGCTCCATGGTATCCTGATTAAAATATTCATGCAGGATACGCAGTCTTTCCTTTCCGTCCAGACCCCTCGCAAGGGTTCCTATGTTGTTTAAGTTCCGTATGACATCTTTTTCAATGTTGTTAAGGCGGCTCTTGGCTTCCTTGTAGCCGTTGCTTTCTACACCAAAAATCAGATATTTTGATTTGATGATGCCATTGTTTCCCTTTGCCGCCTGCTTCTTTAACATCTCCGTATATTCTTCACGAATGTCGTTAAAATCATCCTCCTGCCACGGAATGTCAAACTGTTCTGTAAGCATCTGTTCGTTGACCTGCCTGTTGAAAAGCACCAGTTCAAACCTCACAGACGGATCAAAATAATTGATGAGCTTGCTGTACTGTGCCAGTATGTCCGCCTGCTCGTCCACTTCCAGAAGCGAATAGTTTATATCAAAAAATTCCACCATCTTTGTATAATAACGGTGGCTGACCTGACAGATACCGTCACGGAACATCTTTTCAAAAGTGATCGTCCTTTGTGCGGTAGTCGGCTTTTCTTTCTCAATGCTCTTTCCCGATAAAATATGCTTTAACTGTATAAGACGCTTCTTTTCTGAAAAGGTAAGACCGCCACTTTTACTGTTGTTCCTGCTATTGCCTTTATAACTGCTTTTTCTGCGGCTTTCCGGTTCTGCCTTTTGCTTTTTCTTCAAGATAACGAACCTCCCTTCGTAATTTTTCTTTTTCTTCCAACTGCTTGTATAAGTTCTCTGACCGGTATGGTCTTATGCCCGGTGTGAGTATCTTCTGCCGGAGCATAAAATACAAAATCTTCTCCGCCGGAAACCCGTTTTTCTCATACATCGCAAAAAAGAAGAACGGAAGCATTGCTCCCATCATAAGAAGTGATGCGGCTGATGTTCCGATCCATCCCTTTGTCAGAAAATACAGAGGGATGCCCGTTACTGCCGCACCACTGAAACAGATAATCTGTCTTTTTGTTAAATTCAGTGCCACCTTTGTCTTGATCCCGGACAAATCCTTTGGCACCTGCACAGATATTGCCATGTCGTTCCTCCCTTAGTGCGCATTCCAGATAGATTTCGATAATGAACCAGTCTTAAAGAGTGAAAAGCATAAAATAACGGTATATGCTGCCACCGACCAGAGTGCCGTATGCAGGTTGTCGGATACTGCCACCCCTGCCACCAGCACCGCATAGATTGCGACGCACACCATCATAAAAAAGCCCTGAAATGCCAATGCACAAAGTCCCTTAAAATAATTAGTTCCTATCGTTCCCCATTCCCGGTTGGTTACGGTTGCACAGGGAACAGGTGCTACTGATACATAAAGATATATTTCAATCATTCGCCCATAAAGAATGACGGTGATAAGGACTGACATGATTTTCATACATAAACTGACGATCATGGTCTCCATTCCAAGTCCCAACAGCTCTCCTATGCTCATTTCCGAAAACTGCTCATTGAACATCGTCTGCAGCGTACTTGAAACATCAATACTGGTACTTCCGGTAATCGCTGATGCGGCAGAATTTACGATATGGCTTCCCACATCAAATACTGCCATTACAATGTCAAAAGTCTTGCTAAGAAGCATGACTGCAATACACGCTTTCATAAAAAAGCGGATAAAAATGGCTGTATTGAAGTCATGCAGGTTATTTTTGTCAATGACCATGGAAATAAGCTCATAGACGAGTACAAAGCTGATGATCATTCCCGCTATGGGAATCATCACGTTGTCGGACAGGGTTTTTATCATGTCAAAAATACCGGAGTTCCAAGTGCTGGGAGTTTTGCTGACCTCCCCTGCAATCGTGCCTACCTTGTCATTGACATCGGTAAACATGGTTTCAAAGTTGGTCAGAACCCACCCCTGCAACAGTTCCTTTATGAATTCAGTAATCTTATCAATGATCCCACCCATGAATTATGAAAACAGAGTGGTAAGCTGTGGAATTACCGTCTGTGCCACAATGATGATGCCACCGCCACTCATAAGCTGTTTGATACCCTGTGATTTTGCACCGGGATTATCGTTACCATATCCTTCCAGAAGATTGATAACTCCCCATACGCCGACACCTGCGCCGATTGCGGTTACTACTGTTTTAAGTCCTGTTACTGATGTTGTAAAAAAGCCCATTTGTTTGTCTCCTTTTTCAAAAAATAAAAAGGGAGCTTCTCTGAATTATAATTTTTAGAAAAGCTCCCATATCATAAATTCCATATTCAGTTGTAAAACAACTTCTGGTCACAATGTCCAGAAGTTAAGCTGTGATTTCTCCGACATCGCATACCTCATCCACCACATCATTCCTCTTAAAGCGGAGTCTGTTGCGGTTCTTGACGTATTTTTCAATGTCAAATTCATTCTTTTTGTCATAATCGGATAACAGCGGGTACTGCTTATGCTTCGTTATATCAAATTTATCTGAGAAAAATGGTCTCACACCTCTAAGCTGCATGATACACTTGCTGCCATCCATAACCGCAATCTCGTCCTGACTCATTAACTCCTTTCCGGTCTTTTGATAATTCAGACCGTAGGACTGGCTCGTACCTCTCGTATCCGAGGTATTATAAAGGTCAATTGTTTCTTTTCCAAGGATTTCTGCCAAGTCTTTCAGAGTATCTTTCTCTTTTCCTCCCAGAAACAGGGTAGTGTCGCAGTTTCCTTCAATCGTGGAAGCGTTGTCCCGGTACAGAGCCTTGAGCTGTGACTTTGACTGCAAAATAATAGAAGCTGATATTTCTCTCGACCTTATGGTCGCTATCAGCTTCTCAAACTGTGGAATCTGCCCGATGTTTGCAAACTCGTCCAGTAAGCACCGAACGTGAATCGGCAGTCTTCCGTTATATACATCATCTGCCTTGTCACAAAGCAGATTGAATAACTGCGAATACATGATACTTACAATGAAATTGAATGTCGCATCGGTATCGGAAATAATGACAAACAGTGCTGTCTTTTTCTCACCCAATGTATCAAGCTCCAGTTCATCATAAGCAGTCAGGTCACGCAGCTCCTTGATGTCAAATGGTGCCAACCTTGCACCACAGCTAATCAAAATAGATTTTGCTGTCTTTCCAGAGACAAATTGTCAAGGACTTTTTAATCAAATTCACAAAAAATCTACAAAAAAGGTGCCAGAAGCATTGTATGGCTCCTGACACCTCGTTTGATAGATTACATTTTTCCGTTCAGCAGGTCTT
>ENA-ORMR01000973-ORMR01000973.1-human-gut-metagenome-genome-assembly--contig:-NODE-973-length-24246-cov-3.007441_pt1 | contig 24246 bp, 20 predicted proteins | sample MGYA00242107_ERZ509003 | MGnify/ENA primary metagenome ERZ509003 (study PRJEB26280, sample SAMEA2338699) | human gut metagenome | biome: human gut; feature: human-associated habitat; material: faeces... | reverse complement strand
CGATTGCCATCCACAACATACCGGAAGGTATAGCCGCCGGCGTCGGATTCGGAACAAACGACATCGGAAATGCGTTTACCGTTGCAGGCGGAATTATTTTGCAGGATATTCCCGACGGTTTGGTTTTGGTTGCACCTCTTATGATGGCTGGCGTTAGCAAAAAGAAAACGTTTCTAATTGCGTTGGGTATTGCACTTCTGGAAGTGGTAGGAACTTTTATCGGTTATTTTGCCGCATCGGTCAGCACTGCCTTGCTGCCATTTTTGCTAAGTTTTGCAGGCGGAACAATGCTGTATTTGGTCAGCGACGAAATGATTCCGGATACACATTCTCACGGATACGAGAGACAGGCAACGTACGCATTGATAATAGGTTTTTGCGTTATGCTACTATTAGACGTGCTGTTGTGATTGCGGTAGTTTTGCAATATTTCGGATACAATTTTGCAGTGGACTGTTTAACTTCTACTGCATTTTTTGTTTGTGGCAAGTTGCTTATTGCCGAAAGTTCAAGTGCAAGCAACGTGGCAGCCGTTAGCGACAAACCGGCAATTTTCACGTGCCATCCCGAAAGTTTTTTTGTAATTGAGCAATGCTCATGCGGAAAATAATTGCAACTATCGTAATTTAATATCCGTTCAAATGCTTGACGCGACGAGAGTAGTCGTGTATAATTGGTGTAAAGTGATTTGGCTTTACAGAGGTTTGTATGGCATTGGATAAAATTCAATTGTCCGATTTGCTTTCGGTATACGCAAACGTTTTGACGGAAAAACAACGCGACGCACTTAAAATGTACTGTGATTGCGATTGTTCTCTTGCGGAAATTTCCTTGGAGAGCGGAGTTTCTCGTCAGGCTGTTCGCGATGCAATTGTCAATGGCGAAAAATCTTTGATAAAGTTGGAAGAATCGTTGCATTTATCTTCATTTATTGCAAAGTTACTCTCGGCAGTAAGTGATAACGACATAAATTTAGTTCGTGACGTACTCAATGCGTACGTTGCAAAGGAGTAGTTTTGGGCGCATTTTCTAACCTCACGGAAAGAATTAACCACGTGTTCTCCAAGTTGCGCAATCGTGGAGCACTTACCGAATTGGAAATAAAACAAGCCATGCGCGAAGTTCGCGTAGCTCTTTTGGAGGCCGACGTAAACTACTCGGTGGCAAAAGACTTTATTGCTAAGGTTTCCGAGATTGCAGTCGGCGAAGAGGTTCTTAAAAGCCTCACACCGGGGCAGCAAGTTATCAAAATCGTAAATGAGCAACTTGTTGAACTTCTCGGTTCAACGCAAAGCAAGTTGGGCGTATCGCCAAAGTTGCCCACAATCATAATGATGTGCGGCTTGCAGGGCGCAGGTAAAACCACTATGTGCGGTAAACTTGCGTTGTATTTGCAAAAGCAGGGCAAAAAAGTGTTGCTTTGTGCCGACGACGTGTATCGTCCGGCTGCTATCAAACAATTGCAAATAGTTGCGGACAAAGTTAAAGCCGGCTTCTTTGAAATGGGACAGGGCAATCCCACAAAAATTGCCGAACAAGCTGTAAAATTTGCCGAGAAAAACGGATTCGATACAGTTATAATCGATACTGCCGGTCGTTTGCACATAAACGAGCAATTGATGGATGAACTTAAATCTATCAAAAAAGCCGTCAATGTGTACGAAACATTGCTTGTTGTAGACTCGATGACAGGTCAAGACGCTGTAACCGTTGCAAAATCTTTTGACGAAGCGTTGGATATCTCCGGCGTAATCATGACAAAGTTGGACGGTGATACGCGCGGTGGCGCAACGTTGTCGATAAAGGCTGTTACCGGCAAGCCGATTCTTTATGTCGGCATGGGTGAAAAGCTAAGTGACTTAGAGCAGTTTTATCCGGATCGTATGGCAAACCGGATCCTTGGAATGGGAGATGTTCTTTCCCTCATTGAAAAGGCACAGGAGAACATTTCCATTGACGAGAATAGGGAAAAGGAAATGGCTGCCCGGATGAAGAAGGGCAAGTTCGATTTTGATGATTATTTAGAGAGTATGAAGCAGATGAGGAACATGGGAGGCTTAAGCAGTATTCTTTCCATGATGCCCGGTATGGGAAGTAAGCTCGGGGATGTGGAATCCATGATTGATGAAAAGCAGCTTGCCAGAACCGAAGCAATCATCTTAAGCATGACTCCGGAAGAAAGAAAGAATCCGAAGCTGATGAATTTAAGCCGCAAGGGCAGAATCGCAAAGGGCGCCGGCGTGGATATCGCTGTAGTCAACCGCTTTATCAAGCAGTTTGAACAGTCCCAGAAGATGATGAAGCAGATGCCCGGACTGATGGGCGGTAAGCGCGGCAGAGGAATGTTTGGTGGTATGAAGTTTCCGTTTTAGGAAGTTTTATATAAATAGAAATGATTATTTCATTACACTATGGAGGTGAAACAAAATGGCAGTTAAAATCAGATTAAGAAGAATGGGTCAAAAGAAAGCTCCTTTCTATAGAATCGTAGTTGCAGATTCACGTTCTCCCAGAGACGGAAGATGTATCGAAGAGATCGGTACTTATGACCCGAACACAGATCCCAGCACTTTTAAGGTAAATGAGGAGCTTGCTAAGAAGTGGTTAGCAAACGGAGCTCAGCCTACAGAAGTTGTCAGCAAGATCTTCAAGCAGGCAGGAATTGAGAAATAATTGTATGTTGTCTGGCCCTTTTGGAGGTGAACAATGAAAGAATTAGTAGAAGTAATTGCTAAAAACCTTGTTGATCATCCTGAAGAAGTCGTTGTTACAGAAAAAGAAGAAGGAAAACATGTTACAGTTGAACTTCATGTGGCAGCATCTGATATGGGAAAGGTGATCGGTAAGCAGGGAAGAATTGCGAAAGCAATCCGTGCTGTTGTTAAGGCTGCATCATCAAAAGATAACAAGAAGGTAGACGTGGAAATCGTCTAATATGGGTATGAAACCCGATTAAGCTAAGAGGGAGTTCTTCGGAGCTCCCTCTTAGTTGCCATACATATGAGAAAATGATCCAGTGGATCATTTTTGAGTTACTATTGACATGTGAGAATGTCTGTATTCAAATTATATTTGTCAGGATTATGATGGGGGTATTATGGAAAAACTCTTACAGGTGGGAGTCATTTCTTCCACGCATGGAGTACGTGGAGAGGTCAAGGTGTTTCCAACGACCGATCAGGTACAGCGTTTTAAAAAATTAAAGGAAGTCATTCTGGATACCGGAAGCGGACAGCAGGTATTGAAGATTGAAAGCGTGAAATTCTTTAAGCAGTTCGCAATTTTAAAATTTGAGCATTATGATAATATCAATGACATAGAGAAATATAAAGGAAAGAGCCTTTACGTTACAAGGGAGAATGCAGTAAAGCTCCAGAAGGACGAGTATTTCATTGCCGATCTGATTGGCATGACTGCGGTTTCGGATGATGAGACACTAAAGGGAACCCTTACCGATGTGATTGAAACCGGGGCTAATGATGTGTATGTCATCGCATTAGAGGATGGAAGAGAGCTTCTGCTTCCGGCAATTAAGGAGTGTATTCTGAAGGTTGATGTAGAAGGAGAACAGCTGACCTTTCATTTGATGGAGGGGCTTCTTTAGATGAATTTTCATGTGTTGACTTTATTTCCCGAAATGATTGATCAGGGAGTCCGTACCAGCATTACCGGGCGAGCCATAGAAAAGGGAGTCATTTCCCTGGATCTTGTGAATATCCGGGACTATACGAAGGACAAGCATAAGAAGGTGGATGATTACCCATATGGCGGCGGCGCGGGGATGCTGATGCAGGCACAGCCGGTATACGATGCGTTCTTAAGTGTGACGAAGAACTTAAAGGGCAGAATGCGCCCAAGGGTAATTTATATGGCACCGCAGGGCCGGACCTTCCATCAGCAGATGGCACGGGAGCTGGCCTGTGAAGAGGATCTGATTATTCTTTGCGGACATTACGAGGGAATCGATCAGAGGGTACTGGATACGATCGTGACAGATTATGTTTCAATCGGAGATTACGTGCTGACGGGCGGGGAGCTGCCTGCGATGGTGATGATTGATGCGGTTTCCCGTATGGTGCCGGGGGTACTTGGTAATGAGGATTCAGGAGAAACAGAGAGCTTTTCCAACTATCTGCTGGAGTATCCGCAGTATTCAAGACCGGAGGAATGGAACGGTCAGAAGGTCCCGGAGGTTTTGCTATCCGGTAACCATGAAAAGGTGGAGGAATGGCGGCTTACACAGTCCCTGGAGAGGACGAAGGAGCTGCGTCCCGATCTGTATGAAAAATGGGCAGCCGAAAATCAGGATTATTTTGAACGGCTGCGCAGGCGGGAAGCCCGGAAGAGACAGAAGGAAGAACGCAGATTGAGGAAATCACAGGAAATGTCTCATATAAATTGATGAAAAGTTCAGCCTTGCAGAAATGATTGTATAAGCTGACCTTAGTGAGCAAGCTCCCTCGGTCATCTTGCACAATCATTTCTGCACGGCTGAACTGTTACAACAGATAATCTCAGCAAATGCTCCCCTAGCGAAGTGATTGATTTATTTCGGTGATTGCACCGATCGTTATAAAGATACAACGCTTTCCGGCCGGTGTCAATCCCCTGTATGGAATTACATCCGGATTTCCTCACCCAGTGCAAAGGAATAAATAATCCGTTCCTTTACCTTCTTGCCAACGATTCGTTCTAAGGCTTCCGTATAGTATTCCATCTGGGTGTGATAACGCTTCACCAGCTCTTCCCCGGTCTTTACGGCATCGGTCTTATAATCCATAAGGATAAGATCGTCACCCTCTTCAAAAAAGGCATCAATAATTCCCTGAATCAGCACCTGCTCCTCATGCGGAAACTGTGGCTTTACGCGGTCTGCTGCGATGCCAAGTACAAAGGGCTGCTCTTTTTTAAGCTTCTGAAGGTGCTGTGCCTCTGCCATTCTCTGTGCCAGTGAAGATTGAAAAAATATAACAAGCTTTTTCACAGAAACGGCTTCGCTCCATGGCTTCTGCAACAGCTCTTTCTCTACCATGAGTGCAATCTGCCGTTCCAACTCTAAAATCATGTAAGTATCTGCTTCTGATTTCTCAGATTTCTTACTCCGGTTTTCTTCCCGGTTCATTTCTTTATTATTTTCCTCATTATGCTTCTCTTTCTGACTCTGATCTTGTTCCTGATTCTGCTTCCATTCTTGATTTTGTTCCTGTATCTGTGCTTTTGCTTCCAGCACCTTCTCAAAATCAAGCAGCTCCATCACCCGGTGGTAAGCGCTTCCGCGGTCTGCCCCGGACATTCCCTGCTCTTCCTGCATAAAGGCTGGAATATACGGCACGATTTCCTTTTCCGGGAACAATTCTCCCGCAAAATCCAAATCCATCTGTGCTTTCTTTAACTCGGAAACACTGGTCTTTGTCACCAGCTCCTTTAACCCTTCGTCCGCATACCTGCGGTCCATGCGCTGCCGCAGCTTTTCCTTCTGTGCAAGCTCTTCTTCTGACGCCTCTTCCCTCGTAATCCGGTACATAAACTGTTCTCTTTTCAGAAGCTGTCCACACTCCCCGGAAATTTCCTGTTCCTTCAGCTCTCCTTCGCTGATAAACTGTGCATCAGACAATGCCGGCAGAACAAATTGCAGGAACGATCCGGCATTCAAAAGATCCGTAAAACGCATTCGGCCATCCTCGGCCTTCGTATTTTCATATAATGCAATCTGTTCCCTAAGCTTTTCTCCATCCCTGACAACTGCTGTAAGAATCAGCTTTTCCCTGGCACGCGTCATGGCAACATAAAGAACACGCATTTCTTCTGCCAGCGTATCCAGACGCATTTTCAGGGAAACCACATTTTTCTTCGTCATACGGCGCTGGATGCGAAGCTCACTGTCAATCTCATCCACTCCCATCCCCAGATCCATATCGGTCACAAGACGTCCTGTGGTATCCTGCATATTGAATTTCTTGGATAAGCCTGCCACGAAGCATACCGGGAATTCCAGTCCTTTACTCTTGTGGATACTCATAATCCGTACGACATCAGCATTTTCATCCAGAATATCCGCTTCTCCGTAATCCACCTCATACTTCGACAGCTGCTCGATGTAGCGCAGAAAATGAAAGACACCATAAAAGCTCGTCTGCTCAAAGGCGACCGCCTTAGACAAAAGCATTTCCACATTCGCCCTTCGCTGCTCACCGCCGGGCTTTGCCGTCACATACTGAAAATACCCGGTTGTATAAATCAATGCTTCCAGCAGCTTATGAATCGGCGTATAAACGGACATCTGCCGGTAATGCTCCAATATGGTTAAAAAGTCCGCGATCTTCTCTTTTAAATCTCCATCATAAGCCCTTAACTGATCGATCAGAGCCACCGGTTTGCCGGCTGCCACTACCGCTTCTGCTGAATCATCCCCCACTACGGTATTCTCTTCTGAAGTATTTTCTCCTGCTTTGTCCTTATCTTCTGAAGCCTTCCCTTCGATCTTCTTGTCCGTCACACCGGCCCGGATTCCCGCAATCTCCTCCTCGCCAAAGCCTCCAAAGTAAGATTTCATCATTCCATACAGAGGAATATCCTGCCTCGGATTGTCAATCACATGCAGGAACTGCAAAAGCTCCCGGATCTCCGAGGCTTCAAAATACCCGGTGCGGAGGCTCACATAAGCAGGAATTCCCTCCTTTTGCAGCGTCTCCTTAAACTCCTGCGCCCAGCCGGAATTCGTCCGGAGCAGAATCACCATATCCCGGTACTGTACCGGCCGCAGCGCACCGGTCTCCTTGTCCGTCACCTGAAAGCTCTGATACAGTGTACGGATTTTGGCAGCAATTGCCCTGGCTTCAAAGCTGCGCACCGACTCTCCGCTTTCCTCCTCCTGCGTAAAAATCAGATATTCCGTGTCATTCCCGGTATTTTCCGGATAAGAGGCTCCCTCATAAAGGGCAGCATCCTCATCATAGACAATCCCTCCAAGCTCCTGCCCCATAATCTTCTGAAACAGCGTGTTGACTCCCTCCAAAACCTCTCTACGGCTCCGGAAATTCTTATGCAGGTCAATCCGCTGGCAGCCGGATTCTTCCTTCGTATAGGTATGGTACTTTTCCATGAAAAGCTCCGGTCTTGCCAGACGGAATTTATAAATGCTCTGCTTGACATCTCCTACCATGAAGCGGTTATTTCGTCCGTCCTGTTCTCCGGAAACTGCCATCAGAAGATATTCCTGCACCAGATTACTGTCCTGGTATTCATCAATCAGAATCTCGTCAAAGCACTCCCGGTACTCCTTTGCCGCCCTGGTCGGAACAATCTCCCCGTCCTCTCTGGTAAGCAGAATCTGTAACGCCAGATGCTCCATATCGCCAAAATCGATCATATTGGCCTCGCGCTTTTTCTGCGTAAGCATACGTTCATAAGTGAGCACCAGAGAAATAAGCTCCTCCACCATCGGATAGGCTCTGTGCATCTGTGCAAGCGCCTGTTCGGGAGATCGTAACAGGAAATCGCCTTTCAGCTTCTCGATCTGCTTTTTCACCTCATTACGGAGCTGCTGAGCCATGGCACGTAATGCAGGATCCACAGAGTCATCCTTTTTCGAAGGGAGACGCCCGAAGGTGATCTTCTCCATGATCTCATACTGTTCCTGATAGGTCTCCTTCATCGATGCCTGCTCTAACATCTCCGCTTCCTTTTCAAGAAGCTCCCCATACATATAAGGGCCTGCCGGACGCTCTGACAGCCTGCACGCCTGCCGGAGTTTTCCGGCCAGCTCCTGCAGCATAAAGCACACATGGGAGGTAAGATACCTGCACCACTGCGTCCCGTTCAGTTCCTCCACATCCGCAGCTTTATAATCCTCCATGCAGCCAAGAAGCCAGTCTTCCGGCCAGGGATAGCTCTCTGCGAAGTCATGTAGCTTTTCGATATATTGCAGGAGAAGCCGGTCGTTGCTTCCCCCTGTAAAATATTCCACACACTGCAGAAACTTCGGATCTGCTGCATCATATTCCTGCTCAAGCAGTTCATTTAAGGTATCCTGCTGCAACAGCTTCAGTTCTCCCTCATCTGCCACACGGAAGCCGGGATCTAACCCGATCTCATGGAAATGATTGTGGATAACGAAAAGACAGAAGCTGTCGATTGTGGTAATCTGCGCCTTATGTAATAACGCTGCCTGCTTCTGTAAATGCCCGTTAAACGGATCCACTGCAAGCTCCCGGTCAATCGCCTGCCGGATACGCTCGCGCATCTCTGCCGCTGCCGCATTCGTAAAGGTCACTACCAGTAAGCGGTCAATATCCACCGGATGCTCTTTATTCAGAATCATCTGAATGATTCTCTCGACAAGCACCGCCGTTTTACCGGAACCGGCTGCTGCCGAAACCAGAAGATTCCGGTTTCTTAAATCTATGACCTGCTGCTGCTCCTTCGTAAAGGTTACTCCCACGCCGCATCCTCCTTCTTATATCTGTCCTCTGTGAGCAGGCTCCCCCGGACATTTTATGCAATCAGTTCTGCATGGCTGAATGCTTACGCATCTTTTCGATGATATCCTGCTCATCCTTAAGGACATCCATGCCATGTCCGGGCTTTCGTTTTTCAAAGCCCGGTATTTTTCCGTCAAATGCACAGATTTCGCGGAACATACAATAGGTACAGGACTCGGTATTGCCCTGCTCGCAGGGATTGACCTCAATATTTCCCTGTAGGATTTCGGTTCCAAACTGGTGCATCTTCTGGTTTACATAATTCGATATCACTTCGTAATCCTGCCGGTTTACCACACTGGACCGGGCAGATAAGGAGCCGTCACTTTTGCGCTCCACCGGAATAATTGAGGATTTCGTTGCAAAGCTGCCGTCCAGAAGTCCGATGACCTCCTCACTGTCGTTCACCAGTCCATTCATGCGCAGCTCCTTCAAAAGCTGATCGTTTACCTGCTCCGGACTCAGCTCTTCCTCGCTCTTAATCATCGGGTCATTCACATGATAGTAAAGCAGCGCTGCCGGAACAATTTCCTTATCCGGATGACTTTTCTTCATCATTTCTGCCGCCACATTCATATAGACAATGAGCTGGAGCTGCAGGCCATAGTAAACGGCTGCCAGATCAAACTTCTTATTTCCCGATTTGTAATCAATCACCTTCACATATACGTGATCTTCATCCTCACAGGTATCCAGACGGTCAATCCGGCCCCGGAGCTTCATCTTCTCTTCCTCCGAAAGCGTAATATTCACTGCATCCAGGTTTTCCACTCTCGAAAAGCTCATCTCGAACGCCTCCGGCAGGAATTTTCCGCTCTTTAGCTGCTCCTTTAACGCCCAGATCGTCCGTTTCAGAATCCGGTACATCCGCTCAATCATGTACTGATAACGCGCAGAGCTGTAAAGAATCGTTTCGCCATACTGCATGGAACAGTTCTCCAATGCCTCCCTAAGAAGCTGTTCGCCTTCCTCCTTCGGAAAATCCAGCCAGGTATAACCATGCTCCTTCAGGCAATGGGAGAACACCTCTAAAACCTCATGGTAAATATTTCCAAGATCTGTATTCTCAAGCTGGAACACTTCCCGCTCCTTAAGATTCAGCCCATATTGGAGAAAGTGTGCATAGGCACACGCCGCATAGCGTTCCAGACGGCTGACACTGTTTTCCAGTACCGTTCCGTAAACCATTCTCGCAATCATCGCTCCCAGCGGCTTATGCTCATAATGCTCATAGGCAGCCTGCAAAAGCTTCTCCATCTGACCGCGGAAGGCAGAATCCTCCCAGTAAATCCGGCACAGGCTGAAAAATTCCTCATCCGTCATGCCGCCCGCTCTTCCCTGTGCACGCTCGCGCAGTTCTTCTGCCACATAGGGAAGGGCATCCTTCTTTCCCATGATCCGTTCGGTTACAGACTCTTTACCCTCCATCAGATTTCCCTGATAAGCGCATGGAAAAAGATCCTTCACTGTATCAATCAGATAAGAAGGACGGAGCGTTTTGCCATCGCTGCTGATCCGGGCATAGGACAGATACAGCCGCTCGGACGGCTTCGTCATATTCATGTATAAATACAACCGCTGCGTAAACATCTGCTGCCGTGGCGTCGGTGCCAGTTCAATATCTGAGTCCTTTAAAAACTCCCGGTCAATATCGGAAATAATCCCGCCTTTGTTTGCATTCCTTGGAATGTTTCCGTCATTTACACCAAGAAATAATAGCACCTTCACCTGATTTAAGCGGGTCCGCTCCATATCACCGACAATGACACGGTCCACACCACCCGGAATCGTTCCAACCTCAATCTCGGCGAAGCCGGAATCCAGAATATCGGCAAACTCCTGCAGGGTCATTGCTTCCCCTCTTAACAGTCCTTCGATCTGGTTAAGCAGCTCCATCACCAGCCGGTAGATCTGCGCATATTCCTTCGCCCGCTCTTCTTCTCCGTCTGCCCGGAACTTTTCCTCAAAGATAAGGAGCTTTTCCTGAATCCGTCCGGCCACAATGAACTCATACAATGCTTTTACATAGTCTGAGGCCCTTTCCTGCTTCTGCAAAAGAGGAGTCATCTGTCCGTAAAGACGCTCCCGCAGCTCATTGAGCTGCTCCGTTGCATTCCTTGTAAAAAGCTCTCCCCACTTCTTTCTTCCCTTGATTCCGGTTGCCAGAATATAATTTTCGAGAAGATCCGTCTCTTCCATCGTAAAATCGGCAAGACCGCTCCGCAGATAATGAAACACCGACTCATAGCTGAAATTCTGCAGGACAATCCGCAGGGCACTCCGTATGTATTCGAGGAACGGATTCAACAGAATTCCCCGGGTCCGGTCAATAAATACCGGAATGTCATACGTTGCGGCTTCCCGTTCAAAGAAATCTCCGTAGGTTTCCAGTTCTCCTGTCACTACCGCAATATCCCGGTAGCTGTAATTCTGCTCTAATACCAGCTTTTTAATTAAAATGCAGGCTCCCCGGACCTCCCCGGCAGGACTCATTGCTTCCCGGATCTGAATTGCCGGTATGGAATCCTTCTGTGAATCCTCGTAGGGCTTTAGCGGATAACGGAACAGCTGCTTTTCCAGATGTGCCAGTTCCCTGCTTTCCCGGAACCTGGGCAGTCCGCCCTTTCCTAGATAAACGTCCTCTGCCTGCCGGACATTTCTCTTCTGTGCCCATTTCTGCAGATCACGGACCGTCTTTTTACTTAAATAAAATAACTCCTGCTCTCCCATGATCCGGTAAGGGTTTTCTCCCTCGCCCAATGTTACCGATACAATCACCATGCGCGACAACTCCATGAGCTCTGCAATCAGCCGGTACTGAATCGGCGTAAATCCGGTAAATCCATCAAAAATCACCACGCTGTTTTTCATGATTTTCGACTCATGAACCGCCCGGGATAACAGGGCAAGCGTATCCTCTGTTGTTATAAAGCGCTCTGCCACATATGCGTCAAATGCCTGATATAATGTTTTTAAATCCTTCAGCTTATAATATAACGTGCCACGGCTCTTTGAAAATTCCGCCAGCTCCCCGACACGTTCCACAGATAATCCATATTGCTTAAATTCAGAAATTGCAGATTTGATTTCATGAATATAACCGATTTTATTCAGATTCCCTGACAGAACCGGCAGGTTCTCCTTTACCGAAGAAGCTACCTTACGAAGCACCAGACTCTTGCCGGTATCATCCAAAACCGGCTTCCTTCCATACCCGGTTTCTTCAAAAATACGATGTGTGAGTCTGCCAAAGCTCAACACATCGATATTCATAATTCCACCGCCCGGACTTTCCTTTACGAGATCCATCTGCGTCTGCATGGTGAACTGATCCGGCACCAGAAACAGGAAATTACAGTCCGGATCCTTCGCCGCCATATGAAGAACGTCCTGATGAAGTCTTTTGCTTTTTCCGGAACCGGATGGTCCAAAATAAAACTGTAACGCCATGTATCCTCCTATCTCTGCTCATGCTCTGTATCTTATTTCTCTGTTACTCCTTAATGCCCTTTTCTGACTTCCACAGCAGATGCTTCCTGCTGTATGGATGCGTTACAGAAACGGGATCATATCCTTAACCGAATCGAAAATAAGATCCGGCTCAACATCCGAAACCTTCACATCCTCCATCGTCGCCTCTCCGCTCAGTACGAGAATTCCCGTATATCCGTTGTTCACTCCTGCTGCCACATCGGTATAAAGCCGGTCACCAACCATCGCTGTACGTGCCTTGTCCACACCTTCCCGTGCCACAAGATAGTCCATAATATCACGGTTCGGCTTTCCGATAATATGATCCGGCTCTCTGCCTGCCGATGCCCTGATAAACGCATGGATTGCGCCTGCATCAGGAATGAAGCCTGTCTCGGTCGGGCAGTTATAATCCGGATGCGTGGAAAGGTACGGCAGTCCTTCCCTCACAAAGTCACAGACCCTGCACATCTTCTCATAGGTAAGCGTCGTGTCAAAGCCAACCACCACAACCTCCGGGGATTCTGTATCCAACACAATTCCTTCCTGCACAAATTCCTCGGTAAGCAGTTCATTTCCCAGTAAAAATACCCTTTTCCCCGGGAAATGCTGCTTTAAATAAGCAATCGTTGCCTGACCCGAGGTGACAATCTTTTCTTCCGTAACCTCCAGTCCCATCCGGGAAAGCTTCTTCACATAAACCTGTGGATTCTTAGAGGAATTATTCGTCAGAAAGACGTACCTTTTGCCTGCGGCCTCCACCGCACTTAAAAACTCTCTTGCACCCTCAATCCACTGCTCTCCTAAATAAATGGTTCCATCCATATCAAGTGCAAAACATTCGATATTCTTTAAGATGCCTGCTGCATCCTTATTTACATCCGGTATCATAATCTGCCCGCTTTCCTAAATGTATTTGATGGCTATACAAATTCCGTAACTATTCAGAACCACATTCCAATCTTAAACTGCTCTTGTCACATGACGAAGCCAGGTCAGCTCCTCTCCCTCAAAATAAGGCTCGAGCTTCTCAAAAACAGCTGCATGATATTCGTTCAGACGTTCCTTGTCCAGCTCACTCATCTGGCTTAATTCCACACCATCAAGATCAATCGGTACAAACGTCAGATCTTCAAAATACATGAACTGTCCATACTCGTTCTCTTCTCCCTTCCGGCAGAGAATTTCATTCTCAATCCGGATTCCGTACTGGTTTTCCAGATAAATCCCCGGCTCATCACTGGTAATCATACCTTCCTCAAAAACGGCCGGCTTTCCTGCATCCGGCAGCAGCTTCCAGCGGAAGCTCTGCGGTCCTTCATGCACATTCAGAATATTGCCGACACCATGACCGGTTCCGTGCTTATAATCCAGTCCATGCTCCCAGAGCACCTCTCTTGCACGGATATCCAGGTTTGCCCCGGTACAGCCATGTAAAAACCGGGTGGCACGCAGGGAAAGCATGGCACGCAGTACCAGCGTATAATGCTTCTTCATCTGCGGTGTCACCGGACCCAAAATAAAGGTTCTGGTAATGTCTGTTGTTCCATCTATGTAATGGCCGCCACTGTCGACCATCAGCATCCCTTCCGGCTTTAGTACAGCACAGGTCTCCTTCTGCGGTCCATAATGAATGATCGCACCATTGGTACCGTAAGCGCTGATCGTCGGAAAGCTCAGTTCAATAAATCCATCCTGCTGTGCCCGCAGCCCGTCAATCTGTTCTGCCACTGACACCTCATCCATCGGAACGGAACCAATGTTCTTCTTTAACCAGTACATAAACCTTGTAACCGCTACCGCATCCTTGATATGTGCCCTGCGGGTATGCAAAAGCTCTGTCTCGTTCTTGATGGACTTCATTAAGGTAGTCGGATTTTCCCTGTTCAAAAGTACAGGACCTGCCTGTGCACTTTGAGCCTTTACACAAATCTTCTGTAACTCCTTCAGCACACGGAAATTCACCCGGGATTCATCGATCCAGATTCCGGATGCCTGTTCTTCCTTCGCAGCCTGCGCTGCTACGCTGCTTAACATTTCATAGAACCGGTCATACGGATAAATCTCCACACCGGCTTTTTCCATACGTTTTCTTGCTGAGGTGTCCTCTCCTGCCGCAAAGCCTTCTTGGGCAAACAGCAACGCTCGATCCTTTGTCACCATCGTATAGGCTAGCACAACCGGACAGCATTCGACGTCATTGCTGCGGATATTGTAAAGCCATGCAATATCATCGAGGGAAGTAAGGACATGAATACCCGCTTCTTCCTTTTTCATCTCCTCACGTACTCTTGTGAGTTTCTCTTCCACGCTCTCTCCGGCATATTCTTCGGAAAGAACAAAGACCGGATGATGAATGAGCGCCGGACGATTTTCCCATGCCGCATCACACAGGTCAAGGTCAAAGCGGAGCTGTCCTCCATGCTTCCTGGCAATTTCTTCAAGCTCACTTCCCTTTGAGGAAGTGAGCACCCTGCCATCAAAGCAAAGTGTCCATCCCTGCTGCAGCTTCTGATCGACATATTCGGTCATCGTGGGAACCTCCGGCTCTCCCATTTTCATTAAGGTAATACCGGAGTCTTTAAGCTCCTTCGCTGCCTGAATGAAATACCTGCCATCCGTAAATAAGGCTGCCTCATCAGGGGTTACCACAAGCGTTCCTGCTGATCCGGTAAAGCCGCTGAAATATTTTCTTGCCATAAAAAAATCACTGACATATTCACTGTTGTGATAATCCGAGGTCGGGATTACCATACAGTGAACGCCAGCTTCCTTCATCTGATTGCGTAAGCTTAAAAGTCTTTCGTTTTTCATTTTCTTACCTGCTTCCTGATATTATCTATTGATATCAATCAGATTGTTCCGTGCTTTGCACTCTCACAATCTGACATCATATTTTGTTTTTGGACACAAAAGCAGCAATCAGTCCGAATACCAGCGCTGCACTGCAGCCAATGGCACCGGCCCGAAAGCCGCCTTCAAAAACGCCCATAAATCCGCTTTGATCTACCGCTTCCTTAACACCCTTCATCAGAACATGCCCAAATCCAAGCAGCGGAACCGACGCCCCCGCTCCCGCAAATTCCTTAAATGGCTCATAAATGCCAAGAAAGCTTAATACTGCGCCCGAACAAACCAGTAACACCATAATTCTGCCCGGCATCAGCTTTGTTTTTTCCATTAGGATCTGTACCAGTGCACAGATCAGTCCTCCAACCCAGAACGCATTGAAATAATCCATCCTACCCTCCTGAAATTCTGCAATAGAAGCTTGCATTTCTTTCTTATGAGTATCTGCATTTTTCTGAATTTCATACTGCGAATCTACATTGTTTCTTCTGTTCACACCTTATAAAAGAGCTAAGAACTCCGATTGGCAGACCTTCCCGGAAGCTGTACCAGAATTACGGCTGTAAACATCAGTACACAGCCAATTAATTCCTTTACCGTCAGCTTCTGTTTTAAAATTACCCAGCCTGCCAGTACGGAAAAAGTAGATTCCATAGAAAGCAGGAGAGAGGCAATGGTCGGATCCATCCCCTTCTGCCCGATGAGCTGCAGGGTGTATGCCACACCACTTGACAGAATTCCGGCGTAGGCAATGGGAAGCCATGCTGCCACGAAATCAGACCAGTGTGGAGTTTCAAACACAAACATTAAAATGGTGAGAATCACTCCTGAGGTCAGGAACTGGATACAGGAAATCTCCACCGGATCTGCAAGCTCCACGAAATGATCCGCAAGCAGAATCTGTATGGCAAACAGGAATGCACATATAAAAACAAGCACATCCCCCTTACCAATCTGTAAGCTTTCACTCATACAAAGCAGGTACATACCAATTGCTGCAAGCACGGCACACGGCCAGACCTTTCCGGGTACCTTTTTCTTCAGAAAAATTCCCAGAATCGGCACAATAATAATATACAGTGTCGTGATAAATCCTGCTTTTCCAACCGAGGTATACTGGATTCCGATCTGCTGCAGGGTAGAAGCCGCACACAGAGCCATTCCACAGCAGATTCCTCCGATCCAGGTGATCTTCGCACCGGCAGGTGCAATTCCCTTTTTCTGATTCTGTCTTCTGCGGAATGCGATCACGGGAAGCAGAACCACTGCTCCCAGCAAAAACCGTGACGCACCAAAAGAAAGTGGACCTAAATAATCCATGCCGACGCTTTGTGCCACGAATGCAATGCCCCAGATAAATGCGGCTGACAGCAATAAAAAGCCATTCCCTATTGAATTTGTCTTCAAGTGTCTATACCATCCTGTTGTAAATTTCTATTCGGATCTTCTTCTGTAATCCGGTCTGTGTATCTTTTACAGAGCCGCAATCACTTCTACCTCACACAGGACGTTCTTCGGAAGCTGCTTCACTGCAACACAGCTTCTTGCCGGCTTACCGGTAAAGTACTGCTCATATACTGCATTAAATGCTGCAAAATCTGCCATATCATAAAGGAAACAGGTGGTCTTTACCACGTTTTCATAGGTGGTTCCTGCTTCCTTTAAAATCTCTCCGATATTTAACATCACCTGCTTGGCCTGTACGGTAATATCTCCCTGTGCGATCTCTCCGGTTGCCGGAATGATCGGGATCTGACCGGATGCATATAACATTCCATTCACGATAATTCCCTGGGAATAGGGTCCGATTGCTGCAGGTGCTTTGGTTGTTGCCACTTTAATTAACATAATATTCTCCTCTTCTGATTATTTGTATAATCCAGTACCTTCATAAGCTGACATATTGCACACTCATTTCTGACAGGCTTAATTATCATCATCAAACTCAGCTGTCACATAGAAGCCCCGTTCATTCTCCGTGATCTTTACCACACGCCCTTTTCTGGCCTTCAGCCGCTCACGGAACGGAATGTTCGGTGACATTGCAAGGGATGGATCAATCGTATAATAATAATTACTCGGCAGCACACCTTCGGTTACGGTAATGTCATCCCCTTCCTGCAGGAGCCCCGGCCGTTCCATTTTAAATTCCATCTGACGCATGCTGTTTCCCTCACTTTGCTTTCTTTACCACAGTGTATCATGTTCTTACGGTCTCAGGTGCAAATACTTCGACCTGTACTGAATCGCCGTTTCCAGCCATCTATTATAGTTTAAACTGTTCTACCGCATCATGCAAGAGGTCAGCTTCCTTTGATGTTCTTTGTACTGCCTCATCAATTTTTCCGGATGCATTCTGAAGCTCGGAAAGCTTCCCGTTGATGCTGCCGATCTTCTCACTGATCTGATCCTGTGCCCGGGAAATGGATTCTGCCGTATCTGCGATGGACTGCGTACTTGCAGAAAGCTCTTCGGACTGTGCTCCAAGAGTTGCCGAGGCATCCGTATAAAATCCGGCATCCTTAAGGTATGTGGATGCCATTTCCTGCATCACATCATAATCCCGAATCATTACTGCACTCTGCAGATCGGTATGTAATGCCTCGCTCAAATTGGTGCTTCCCTCATCCGTTGGAAGCCATTCACTGTTTTTATGGGTAATCACATCTCCAGATGCCGATAAAAGAAAGCCTGCATCTGCACTGCAGTAATAATAATTCAGCGCGTAGGGATTTTCCTCCCTGGATTCATGAAGAAGAGCCTCTCCAATGGATAATCTTCCCCGGATGGATTTTAAAAATTTGCCTGATTTTTTATTCTCCTTTGTTTACACTACTTCCCCAATTCACGATAGCACTTTTTAAGATCTGCCGCAATAAATTTTCATTCCGGATTTGTATTTTTATGAGTTCATTTATAAGGTTTATAACCATTCATTGTTTGAAAATTATGAAAATTGCATAACAATGTAACAATTCGGATACATCAATGGGTATCAGCATTTATTTTTAACATTCCTGTCATTGTATAAAAAGGAAATAGAAAATACTTCCTGCCATTTTTCCTAAGGCTGCAAACAAAAGTGCAATACCAAGTCCATGCCGGAAGCCGGTTCTTCTTGAAAAAATCGGAATAGAATTCAGCATTTCCGCAATGGCAAGTGCAAGGCAGCCAACAAATATTCCGGCGAAAAATCCGAACACTATAAGAAATGCAGTTCCAGGCCATGATGGCAATATTCCTTCCCCTAAGGACTTATAAAATACACTGGCACATCCCCCTGCGACCGTTCCGAAAACCACAGCCTCCTCTAAAGCGAATATATGCTTTGCCACATGCATTTTTCCGGCAAACCGCGGTACCAGTCCGACTGAGGCAAGCACTGTAAATACTCCGGCAGATGAAAGGATCCCAAAGCTTGCTCCACATACCGCAAGCAGAACATGCATCCAGAAATTAAACATCGATCGTATCCCCCTGCCTGTCCGAGGTTTCGATCAGTGCCGTATTCACATCCGTTTCATAAATACGCATTTCCACCTCAATCGGAGTCGGATCCTTCGTGATCCTCCGGCCTCCGATATGATTAAAGAATACAATGATCCCAATCGCCAGCCCTATGGAATAGGAAATTTCCAGAATGTTGATCCCCTTTGCCGGTGTACCGGCCACCACCGTGTGCAGCTTGTCAAACAGCTCATAGATTCCAATATCATTGTGAAAGGCCATAATCGTAAACGAGGTTCCAAAAAACGTAATCATAGAGACAAATGTCAATTTAAGCCACTGTACCGGTCCCTTATGCTTCTCCACATCAATCCATTCAAGCAGTACCGCTGTCTCTCCCAGATTCTCCACCTGGATTCCCGGATACTCCTTTGTAATCAGCTCAATCACTTTCAATATGCTGATTACCTGCCGTTTCGGTGCCTCCTTATGAAACCGGAATACAGTAAGTGCCTTTACCTTCGCCATGATGTGCTCATCTGCACAAAACACAGAGGCAATGTCCCCGACGCTCACACACGGCTCCTTCACCTCTGTATTCTGATCTGCTCTGATATATAAAGTTTTGCCTGCTCCGTTTTCACTGCCCATACCACCCCTGCTCCGTTTCAATATCATTTAAAATACGGTTCTTTACTTTTTTCAGAGATAGTATGTGCAAAACCAGTGCTTTCCATACCGGATAACCTTTAAAGCATTTCCAGTCAAAATATGAAGTCATTTTAACGTATATTGGACATAAATAAAAAATAAGAAGCACTTATATCCAAAAATCAAAGAATTTCCGGATATAAATGCCTCGAAAAGCTGTAATATGTCCAAAACCAATTATCTTTAATTTAAAAAGAACTGCATGACAACCGGATCATGATCCGAATATTCATATCCCCAGTCGGAATGCTTATAATAGTTAATTGCAATGTTATCGGAAATAATGAATCCGTCAAGTGTCACTGTCATGGTTGTCTCTTCATTATAAGGCTCATTTGCATTCCGGCAGGTATCATGTGCAATATCCTCCAGGGCCCGCAGACTGTCCATTCCCATTCGGAAGCCTTCCGGAAGCTCTTCTCTTGGGAACGGCTGTGCCCACTCCGGTGCATTGGAGCTTGCATCTGTCCGGAGATTGTGATTAAAATCACCTCCGCAAATTACATAATTCCCCCTGTCATAATCTGCCTTCATATCCGCAAACAGCATACCGAGCTGACCGCTTCGCACCTCTTCGCTGCTTCCATAAGCAGACAGATGCACATTATAAAGACACAGCATCTTCCCATTATCTACCGGAACCCGGGAAATGGAATAGCACCGGTCAAGATCCGTAAATTTGCTAAAGCTGTCCGATATTGGCAGGCTTCTGCGAAGTGCATCCGTGATTTCTCCCCTTGAATATGTGACAAGTCCTGCCTTATTGGCTCCATGCGGCTCCCAGGGAGGTACCATCAGATAAGGTGAATCATAATTCTGCGCAAAGGTATAATAATATCCTGTCACAAACTCATTAAGCAGCTCCAGCTCATTGACATGGTAGGACCTGGTTCCGTCAATATCCACCTCCTGCAGGAAAACAAAATCTGCCGCCGTATTATTAATGACATCTCCTACACCACAGATATCCGCAATCACACTTTCTTCATCCCTGGCTCTGGAGTACTTACCTCCATCCATAAAGAAACTGTAATCTCTCTGATAAGCGCCAAATCCGATGTTGTAGGTCATAACCCAGTATGCCTTCCGCGTTGTAACAGGAGCACGATCTTCAAACTGTGCATATTCTCCTGACTGGGAAACGGTCAGGGGCTGGTTATCCGGCAGCCGGTAGTATGCCACCATGACATAAATCACGTAGCCAATACACACCACCAGCAATACAGCCAACAGGATTCCGATTCTTCGCAATATTTTCTTCAAAACGCCTCCGTTCTGCCCATAAAACATATAACTATTCAGAACCATATAAATCATGCCGGATGTCCTTACGAACACAGGCATTCGACGTTTACATTATCATAATCCGTATGGCTGTTAATAGTTACATATAAGACAATACATAATTTACGCAGGAAGACAGCTGCAGGGTCAGTTCATGATCCTTAACCTCATAGGTTCTTCCTGTGGTAAGCTCCTTCACCGTCTTCACATCCTCTTTAAAGTGAAGGGTTACATGTTCATAATACGCCACATCGGAGCGTAAAATCAACTTATTATTGTCATATAGGAACATCTGGATTCCACTGTTCCCTTCCATATGTACCGGAAGCCCTGTACAGAGCGCCTTGCGGATGACGGAAAGCACGGCTGCCGGGTAATGATACAGATCGCCCATGTTATCCGGAATGGTAACTACATAAAGATGTCCCTCCGCATAGGTACAACGCAGCACGATCGGGAAGTTATTTCCCGTTCCATAGCCTGCTGCCAGCTCCCACACATCATTGGTACAGAAGCTCATCTGAGGAATCAGCACCGGCTTTTCACCCTGATATTTTCCGAAAATATTAATACCGCAATTGTCGGTTCCTGCATATTCACTCACAATCGCTTTACGTGAAGTATAAGAGACATTCATGAATTCATGCCGGAAGACTTCTCCGAGCTTTTCTACAAAGCCGCTTGTCACTACCACATCACAGCCCTTCATCAGGCTGTCTTTCATTTTATCCACGATTTCACCATCGTCCGCGGCACTTTCGGCTAAGAATACCACCTTTTCTCCTTCGGGATAATGCATATGTGCCTCGAAAGGAATGCCACACATGCCAAGATAGCTGTGCAGATTGTCTTCTCCTGCAGAGTGTCCCGGACGGTATGCCGCAACCCCGATGGGATTGCCAAGCTCACTCAAATATTCATCCACTTCCTCAAACATTTCTCCCACTGCGGCCGGGAATAAACGGAAGTCCGGAGCTTCAATCAGCGATCCCAAACAGAACAGCGTCACTTCCCTGGCCTTCGCAAACAGGGTAAGATACCCCTGCTCCAGATAAGAGGTCAGGTTATAGGTACATTCATATGGATCAAACCAGCCGCCTAAGTTTCTTCCGGGTGCCGCACTTTCCAGATAACGCATAACAAAATAGCTTAAATACTTCGGCAGATGCTGTCCTGCGTAATCCGGATTACGGGTTTCCGTGCCGGTATAAATCGTATCGGCAATTTGTGGCTGTGTCGTCAGGTCATAGCCGGTCTCATTATATACCTCAAACCACTGCGGATACTTGATGATCACATTCATTTCCGGATTGATGCTCTTAGCGGTCTTCATCACGACCTCTTCCGTAATATATTTCATCTTTTCAAGCCGGAATTCCTTCCAGGTCTTCGTTCCCTTCTGTTCAATACATTTCCTGCATCTGCAGTTATAAAAATAGAAATCATCAAAGATCAGCTCATCAAAAACTTCGGCATTCAATGCAACTGCCTTACGAAGGATTTCCACATCCTCTTCACTGGAATAACACAGGGAATTAAATCCATCATTCTGGTCTGCCGCACAGGTGGTAATACCGCCCGAGGTGGCGATTCCTTTACTCTCAAAATAAGCCTTCACCTTAAGGAGCTGCTCCTTCGTTGCCCACTCCATTCCACGGAAGCATTCAAGATAAGCCCTTCCCAGCTTTACATTCTTATAAAGAAGCGCGAACCTCCGGTCGAATTCTTCCAGATCCTGTATCTCATTCACATTCCCAACAGGACAGTACACCGCCACGTTAAAATTCTTGTAGCTCATCTTCTGCTCCCGTTCGATTAACCCCTTGTTCTTCATCTTTTCCATTGTACTTACCTCCATCGCGTAACCGGATCTCCCAGAGACCTTCTCTTCCCGTTTGATCCCTTATTTCTTTCTACGCTATCACAGAGCCTTACAGAATGCTAGAACACATCTTGCTATTAATCGTAGGTTTCTCTTTCTTCTATATTATGTCAACCACATCACCCTGCAAACTCCACGGCATGTGCCACGCCTGGAATGGACTTTCCTTCATTGAAGCTGACCTTACTGAGCAGTGCTCCCGTTGGCACGAAAAGCACGCGCTTATAGCTTCCTTCCTTTAACTTCTTTAAGATCAGGGCCGCAAGTGTTACAGCAGCGCATCCACACCCGCTTCCTCCCGAATGCGCATCCTGGGATTCATCATAGATTTCAATTCCACAGTCCATGTGCTGTGCAGTAATATCGATTCCCTTTTTCTGAAGCAGATCAAAGAGTGCGGTCTGTCCGACCATGCCAAGATCGCCGGTAATAATCCGGTCATAATCCTCCGGTTTGCGCTGAAAGTCACGGAGATGACGCTCGATGGTATCTGCAGCGGCCGGTGCCATGCACGCACCCATATTCATCGAATCCCTGATTCCCAGATCCACAATCTTCCCAATGGTAATCGCCGTTACCCTCGCATAATCCAGCTCACTTTTCTGCCCGCTTAGAATAAAGGCTCCGCTCCCTGTCACCGTTGTCGTTGCAGACATCGGACGCTGATTTCCATAATCGAGCGGGAAGCGGAACTCCTTCTCTGCACTGGCATAATGGCTGGAGGTGACACAGGCCGCATTCTCTGTCATCCCGCCCGCAATCATCATGGCTGCCATCGCGATTGAAAGTCCGCTCGTGGAACACGCCCCATAGAGCCCCACAAACGGAATATCAAAGTTCATATTTCCAAAGCTGCTTGCGATCGACTGTCCAAGCAGATCTCCCGCAAACAACAGATTGATGTTCTCCTTTTTTAACCCTGACTTTTCAATTGCCAGGGAAAGTGCTTCTCTCTGCAGGGCACTCTCTGCCCCCTCCCAGGTATCCGCTCCGGATTTATCATCCTCTAAAACCAGATCAAACAATTCTCCAAGCGGCCCCTGTCCTTCTTTTTTACTTACCACGGAAGCACATGACCGGATATAAACAGGCACCGGAATCTTAATTGTTCCCTTCCCCTGTTCAAAAATTGCACCTACTGTTTCCTGCATAAAAAACCTCCTGCCTGTCAAAATAACTCTACTACCTTTATTTTGACAAATCAGAAGGTTTTTATGCATTTGCAACTATTCAGAGCCATGCAAAATTGCATTCATTGAATGCTTGCATTTATACAGAACAGCAATTTCATACGGCTGCTAACCAATTGGAATCACTCTTCCCATCTCTGCTGACGTCCGGTGGGAAATGGAAATCACAGTGCGTTCCCCGGATACTCTCTTTAAGGCCTGCAAAACTTCCTTTTCCGTTTCGGCATCCAGATTGGCCGTAATTTCATCAAGAAGCAATAATCGGGGACTTGCCACTGCTGCCCGTGCAATGGACAGAAGCTGCCACTGTCCCTGGGAAAAAAGCTCCGGTGTACAGCTCGTGTCATATCCATCCGGAAGCGCTTCAATTGTGTCTTGCAGGCCGGTAAGCGAAGCAACATTCTTCACCGCCTGATCGGTAATAACCGGATCAAATAATGTAATCTGATCCTTCACGCTTCCCGGCACCATATGGAACGACTGCTCCACATAGCCGAATATCCGGCGTTTATCCCCATCCGGAATGTTGGATGCAGCTATCCCCTGAATCCGCACCTCTCCCTCCTGCGGTTCATAAAGTCCAAGAAGGAGCTTTAAAATCGTACTCTTTCCTGCTCCGGTACGTCCCATGAGCGTCACCCGTTCTCCCTGCTTTACCTGAAAACTCAGCTGCTTCAGAATCTTCCGCTCGTCATATCCAAATGTTACATCCCGGAATTCCACGAACGCCTCTCCATTTTCTTTCCTTTTCTCCGGAAACCTGTTTCCTTCCGGTATCTGTTCTTTCTTCGAAAGCTCCTCCAATTCCGGAAGCTCTTCTCTTTTCGGAAGTTCTTCTTTCCCCGAAAGGTCCTCCCTTTCCAGAAGTTCTTCTCTTTCCGGAAGCTCCTCGATGGAAAGGAATTCGTTGATTCTGCGGATGCCGGCAACC
>ENA-ORMR01000971-ORMR01000971.1-human-gut-metagenome-genome-assembly--contig:-NODE-971-length-24262-cov-3.594250_pt1 | contig 24262 bp, 13 predicted proteins | sample MGYA00242107_ERZ509003 | MGnify/ENA primary metagenome ERZ509003 (study PRJEB26280, sample SAMEA2338699) | human gut metagenome | biome: human gut; feature: human-associated habitat; material: faeces... | reverse complement strand
ACTCATTTCCTCGGCCTACATACGGGGTATAGGTTCCCGAATCAACTCTCCCGCCGTAGGCCTCTACGTCAACAACGTTCCCTATCTGGATAAAAGCGCTTTCGATTTCGACTTCATCGATATTGCAAGTATTGAAGTCTTGAAAGGGCCGCAAGGGACTCTCTACGGAAGGAATACTATGGCGGGACTCGTGAACATAAAGACTCTCTCGCCTTTGGAAAAACAGGGCTCGAAAATAAAATTGAGTTTCGGGAATTACAACTTATGGGGAGTCGCCGCTACTACCAGCCAAAAACTTACCGACGATTTCGCATTCTCGATAAATGCCCGCTACCGACAGGACGACGGCTACTTCAAAAACGAATATACCCGACAAAATAGCGGAAGTACCCGGTCGGGCGGTGGAAGAGTACAATTAGACTGGCGGGTAAACAGGCATTGGAAGTTGAGTTTCAGCGGTGACTACGAGGGTAGCGACCAACAGGGATACCCATATGCCGGTTATGACAAAACCCTGAAAAAGACCGGCAGCATCAGTTACAACGACGAAGCCTCGTATCGTCGCGACATATTCACGTCGGGTCTGTCGGTTCAATATCTCCACGACCGATTCATCTTCACATCGACGACGGGTTATCAATTCCTCGACGACGATATGCATTTGGACCAAGACTTTACTCCCCGCTCCATATTTACATTACAACAAAAACAAAAAATGCATGCGGTTTCACAGGAATTTGCCGTCAAATCGCACAAAGGCAAACGTTGGGAGTGGGTAGGAGGCTTATTCGGGTTTTATCAACAAACCCATACGGACGGCCCGGTAGATTTCAGACAAGACGGGATAGATTTGCTCATCACCAAACAGACCAACAACCAACTGGCAGCTCTCAAACAGGACCCTGCATTAGCGGGAATGCCCGATATTACGATAGATATAGATAATCGAAACCTGTATATCGACGGCATTTACAAAACACCGGCCTACGGTGCTGCCGCCTTCGGACAAGCTACGCTCAATCGTATTTTTATCGACGGTTTATCGGCCACCGTAGGCTTACGAATAGACTACGAACATACTCGCATTTACCATCACACCCATGCGACCGAAGCTCTCACAGGGCGTGCCAACGTCACGATCAATATGGGTAATCGCCCCCCGATGTCGATTCAACAGCCTTTTATCCTGCCCCTCGGCATCGATGGAAAGGAGTCGATGAACACGATAGAACTGTCTCCCAAATTCGAAGTGAAATACGCTATCGGCAATAAAAGTTTTGTCTACGCCTCGGCAACCCGCGGTTACCGGTCGGGAGGATACAATTTCCAGATGTTCTCCAACTTGATACAATCCCAAATCCGGTCCAGCATGATGAGCGAACTGATGAAGAACATGGGAGGCGGGGGAAACGGAGGTCGTCCCGCACCGAGTCGCAGTGCTGCCGGAATGCCTGCCTTCGAAAACACGACCGACGTGAACCAAGCCATCTCGTATAAACCCGAACATAGCTGGAATTACGAAATAGGCGGCCGTTCCCAGTTAATCGACCACCGGCTGTTTGCCGATTTATCTTTATTCTACATCGATTGCCACGATCAGCAAATAGCCGCCGTAAGCGGATATGGCCGTGTCACCAAAAATTCGGGACGCACCACCAGTTACGGATTGGAGGCTTCGCTGCGAGCCACCCCGACCAACCGGCTGTTACTCTCGGCAACCTACGGTTACACCCATGCTACCTTCCAAGAATACAACGACGGGAAAAACGACTACAAAAACAATTTCGTCCCTTTTGCACCGGCTCATACGCTCGCCCTATCGGGCGCTTACACCCTGCCCTTAGACAAAGAGACCGACTTGACTTTCGACCTACAATACCTCGGCCGAGGAAAAATATACTGGACCGAAGCCAACGATGCCGCTCAAAACTTTTATGGGCTGGTAAATGCATCGATTATCCTTTCGGGGAAATACGCCGATTTGAAACTATGGGGAAAAAATCTGCTGAATCAACATTATCAGGCGTTCTACTTCGAGACCATGAATGCCGAGAACTTGTCTATGCCCAACAGCTTCGTACAGTGCGGCCGCCCGATTACATTCGGCGCAGATATCACCATTAAGTTTTAATTCTCCTTGCCCCCTCCGCAGAACTTTGTTCCGCGGGTCTCCCTCATACCGCTAACGCAACACCCCGTAAGGCTACGGAACACGGCAAGGGAGAAGATTGGATAGTTCCGGCTTGCTACATAAAAAATAAAGCAAAAAAGCATCTCCCTCCTCCTCTGTGTTTTGCGACAGCAAAATATAGGGGAGGTGGCCGCAGGCCGGAGGGGTTGGTCTTACAAAAAACTCCTATTCTATCTTTCTCACCCCCTCTCCGTCGAAAACTATTGTTTCTTCTGCTTTCCCCCCCCTATCGCTATGCGACACAAGGGGGAGAAGCGTAAAATCTATCCTTACATCACAAAAGAGAATGTTTCTTTAACCCCCTCTCACCCATACCCTGTGGCATTGCAGGGCATTCTCACACATTCCTCCCCAGCCGTGTCCCGTAATATCGCAGGGTATTGTGGCAATCGATATAAAAATAATCCTTACTATTCACATACAGAAATGGCTGTTTCCTCTTGAAACAGCCATTTTCCCATATTTTATCTTTCTATTCGGCAAAAGTCAAGCCTTGCAATTTATCCCATTCTCCACGGGTAAAATCGGGTATCTGTACAGGAACGGAGCCGTTGCGAACGGAGTAGTCGGTCAACTCGACCAGACACGACCATTCGGCTGCGTCGTAAACGTCCATATCGAGAGGCAAACCGTTTTTCAAGCAATGAATCAGACGATAATCCATAATGAAATCCATACCTCCGTGTCCGCCCACTTTGCGAGCTTTCTCGCCGATCTCTTTGCAGAAGGGGTGTTCATACACTTTCAGCAGAGAGTCGAGAGTTTGCTGGCTGACAAACTCATGCGTATTGGGTTCCAAAGCGATCCCCGTAAGCGGATATTTCTGAGCGAAACCTTTCGTACCGCTTACCATGTGAATGCGGTTATAGGGACGAGGACTGGTAACGTCGTGTTGTATCATGATGGTTTTCCCTTTGGCGGTACGAATAAGAGTCGTGTTCATATCACCCATATCGATACGTGCCGTATCCTCGCCGGTAATACCATGTTCGGCTGCATAAAGATGCATACCCTTTTGCGCATTAGACATGGAAACCAACGTAGCCATGCGGTCGCCCCGGTGAATGTTCAATATCTGGGCGACAGGACCTAATCCATGAGTAGGATAAGGATTACCGGCCTCCTCTTTCTGGGCTTTTAACCGCCACATGTTTTTATAACCGGTCGCCGTAGTGTCGTAATTATAAGAACGCAAGTCGTGGATATAAGCCCCCTCGGCATGCATCACATCTCCGAACAAGCCTTGTTGTGCCATATTGAGCGTTGCCATTTCGAAGAAATCGTAACAACAATTTTCCAACATCATGCAATGGCGGCGAGTCTGTTCGGCCGTATTTACCAAATCCCAGCACTCGGCTACGGTCATTGCCGCCGGTACTTCCACGGCGACATGTTTTCCCTGTTTCATGGCATAGACAGCCATCGGAGCATGAGAGTGCCAATCGGTGCAAATGTAGACCAAATCTATGTCGTCCCTTCCGCACATCTCTTTCCAAACGTCCTCACCCACATAAATATCGGCGGCAGGAAGTTTGTGCGAAGTAAGTATTTCATTCGCTTTGTTTACATTCACCGAATCCAAATCGCATAAAGCGACAACTTTGGCATCGGGCAGATAGACATACCGTTCAATAGCTCCTCTACCCCTCGCTCCTAATCCAATAAAACCGACTCTCACCGTATCCAAAGGTTCGCAAGCCAACTTCAAAACACTTTCCTGTCCGGCAGGCCTCGCAGGTTCTTCAAACGGATTACGTGGTGTCGTAGTACAAGCACTACACAACAAAAGCGCAGACAGCGCATAAAACATTTTCTTCTTCATGGTTATATTTTTCAGCATAAATAATAAATTTCCATCTCACCTCAAACTCCCAACAGGCCGAAAATAAAAAGATTTATACCCAGCCCTATGGTGTCAAAAAGGTCTTTTCCGCCTTGTTTAGAGGCCAAATCAAAGATAGCGCAAGAGAACACAAGCAAACGAATCTGTTCCTATCCAAAAGCATTCTATCTCTGCATTTTACGCAAATATAGGGAAAGGTGAGCGCAAAGGCAATCAAGAAATCTAATTTCCGATTTGACTATGCCGAACCGCATCCTATATTCTTTTCTACAAATATAAGGAAAGGCAACCACTCAAAAAAAGAACTTGCTCATTTTTTCGCTAAGCCATATCTCATATTCGACAGAGCCAAAGATACATAAAGAAAAACTCATTATGAAAAACGACAACATTTTTTATCTATCGAAAGGCTTCGAAAGAGAAAAATCTCTTAGATATCTATAAGGTTTTAAATCTTTATCAAACTTAAAAAGTCCCCCCGAAAAAACCAACATTTTATTCGACTTTTAATCGTTTCGGTGATAGTATAGCCTAATAAAGTTTTATTAAGAATTCTTTCGAAAAGGGAACCTTATTTCTCTTCTGCGGCAGACGGTCCGACCGCATCAAGGGACTTCTATGGATGGGAGACGGTTTCCTTCAGCTCTACAAACGGCTGGAGGCAGGTTCCCTGTCCTGGCCGAGAACCAGCGAAGAGGCCGCAGACCTTACAGAGGAACAGTTCCGTTATCTTATGATGGGGCTGAATCCCCTGAACCCCAAAGTCAGGGAAGTAACACCGCAAAAGCCCACCTGATCTTTGTGCAAAACATAGATTTTTTGTGCCTGTTATCCGGTCAGATCCATTCCCGGTGTTACAGCCTCTAAAGGCTGTTTCCTGGTCTGTGACGTATCCACAGGAGGATCCGGATAAAATTTCAGCACCTTGAAAACTTTATATTTCCCTGGCTCTATGACCATCACACCGCCATACAGGCATAGGCAGAATGACGAAACCTGTGGGGTTGCCGGTTCGCAATCCTTTGTGTTTTCTGGTATAATGAAAACAGTTTAAGGAGCAGAACAATGGCAGACAGACATACACTGGAAGAACTGAATAACTGCAGCAGGGAAGAACTGATCACCATCGTTCTTATGATGCAGGGACAGCTGGATACCCTGAATGAGAACATCGAGCGGCTGATCGAACAGGTACGCATAGCGAACAGCTATCGTTTCGGAAAACACACAGAAACGCTGGATTCCATAGATGGTCAGCTGTCCTTCTTTGATGAGGCAGAAAGCTGCTGCGATCTGTCTGTCCCGGAACCTGCTGCGGAGGAAGTACTTCCATCCCGGCGTAACCATAAGAAAAAAGGGCAGCGAGAAACGGATCTGAAAGATTTCCCGGAAGAGATCCTTCCTCCTTATCAGGTATCCACAGAAGAACTGGATGCGTTTTATGGTGCAGGCAACTGGCGCAGAATGAAGGATGAAACCTACAAAAGACTGCGCCATGAGCCGGAATCCTGGACGGTGGAAATCCATACCGTGGAAGTCTATGTAGGCACTGGCGGAGATCATCAGGACGAATTCTTACGTGGAAAGCGCCCCAAGGACCTTCTGCGTGGAAGCATCGTTACTCCTTCCCTGCTTGCATCCATTCTGAATGTAAAATATGTGAACTCCTCTGCACTGCACAGAGTCGAGCAGGAGTTTCAACGCAATGGTGTAAATATCTCCAGACAGACCATGTCGAACTGGATCATCCGGTGTGCTGAGAAATATTTCGCACCGTTTGTGGATCGTATGAAGCAGGAACTGCTGTCCCTGCCGGTGACGCAGTCAGACGAAACACCGACACAGGTGATCGGTGACAGTGACCGTCCGAACAGTAAATGCTACATGTGGGTACACCGTTCCGGGGAGTTCTATAAGGGACGTCCTGTGGTGATCTACGAATACCAGAAAGGCAGGGATCACGAAAAGCCGCTGGAGTTTTACCGGAACTACAAAGGAGTTCTGGTCACGGACAGTCTGGAGCAGTATCATCTGCTGGACAAAAAACTGCCGGGAGTGACAAACGCAAACTGTTGGGCACATGCAAGAAGAGCCTTTGCAGATGCCGTAAAGGCAGCGGATAAAAAGGATCCCCTGTCAGCAAAAAATTCCGTAGCATACCAGGCATTACAAAAGATCGCAGAATTCTACCGGATCGATACCGAACTGAAAGAACTTCCGGCAACGGATCGCCTTACACAGCGGCAGACAAGGATAAAGCCGCTGGTTGAGGATTTCTTTGCGTGGGCAAAACAACAAGCTGCAGAATGTGCGGTGCCTCCGAAATCCAGGACCGGACAGGGACTAAATTTCGTCATCCATCAGGAAAACTATTTAAAGGTATTTCTGACCGATGGGGATATCCCAATCGATAACTCCGCTTCCGAGCGGGCTATCCGGACTTTCTGTATCGGCAAAAAGAACTGGATGTTCCATAACACAGCAAAAGGTGCCGGAGCCAGCGCTCTTGTTTACAGTATTTCAGAAACAGCAAAGCTGAACAATCTGCGCCCATACTACTACTTCAGGTATATCCTCACGGAGCTGCCTAAGTATTGTGACGAAAAAGGAAATATAGATCCGGCAAAACTAGATCAGCTGATGCCCTGGGCAGAGGAGATTCCCGAGGAATGCCGGAAACCACGCCGCTTATAAAAGCGGCGTTAAATTTAAGGGTAGGCGCAGGATTTGACGTTTACAAGCATGGCACTTGGCTCATTGCTACACGCAAAAAGGACACTCCCAAATTTTCACTTGGAAAGTGTCCTTAAAGTACAAAATATAAAATTGAATGTCGCACAAAACGTATTATTAAGTATTATTCCGTATCATGCGTAGCAAATTTGTAGTAAATTTGTAGTAAATCGTAATCTACACGGCTGAATTTTTTTTACTGATTTTTGAGCTTAGTACAGCTTTGCACCTGCCGGGATTCTGTCATTTACCATCAGAAGGTTCAGTCCCTCGTGACCGTCTTCCTCGTGTACTGCTGAAATCAGCATACCCTCGGAATCAATTCCCATCATCTTTCTCGGTGGCAGGTTCACGATAGCGATTGCTGTCTTTCCAACAAGCTCTTCCGGCTCGTAATACTCGTGAATACCGCTTAAGATCACACGGTCTTTGCGTTCTCCGTCATCTAATGTGAATTTCAAAAGCTTCTTAGATTTTGGTACTGCTTCACAATCTAAAATCTGTTTTTTGCAACCCCTAATTGGGGGTTGCAAAAAACACAGTAAGCTGAATCTTCACGATTTCCTGCTTATGAGGAACCGGATTTCTCATAGCATTGGGAATACCGGCACATCCTTTCTGGCGTAGACGTTTTACCCAGTTGTAAAAGGTTCTGGGGTTGATGTCATTCCGCAGACACCATTCATGGTCGGTAAGACCGCTGGCACGACATTCCATGATCAGGCGGAATTGCTCATCTGCGGGAATACGGGGTGCTCTCATAATCTAGCCTCCATAAGTAGAGTGAAACGCTTGCGTTTTGCTAGTGCTGGCAATCCCAGTGGAGTAAAACGCTTGCATTTCCTATTTGTATTATGAAGCTAGTCTGCTACGGTGTCACTACGTCGGAATATTTTGCGCTTACGCTGTAACATTATGTTACATTTTCAATAACATAAATGAAAACCCAAGCAATAGGTTAATCTTATCACTTAGGCTCTATTTGTTTTGAAATAGTCTCTCTTATAAAGAATTTAGTAGATTAGATATTTCAGGTCTATTTTGTGGCTCATCATCCAACATTTCCATGAAAACTAACTTAAGTTCATCATCCAAACCATTAATTTCATCAATGCAATCGGTATCTTCAATTATACGTCCAGTCAATATAAAAAGAATCATCTTAGCCAACGAATAAATATCAGCTTTTTCCCAATCAACACCGATACCCATATTTGCCTTCAACACTTCTGGAGCAAAGAACTGATTTGTGTTTTGATTATGAACTTTTTTCTCAACATTTTGGAATACAGTAAACGAAGCATCAGCTGAATCTTTTGTACAATCAAACTTTGCTAATAACGGCTTATACTTTCCTCGAATATCAAAAATATAGAAGGCATCAGGATTAATATTTCTATGATACAACGGAGTATCATATTTATGTATTGATTCGATTCCCCTACACAATCCAGCAATAATATCCATCTTCTGTTCCATATTAATGCTATTAACGAAGTCGTCAGTTAAACGAATTGGCTTATTGGGCAATGAATACACTTGAAATTTATAATCCATATTGCTACCAGTAATATTTTCGGTCTGTCTTATTACATTAGCTGGATCCTCAAAATTGTCCTCCCATAACTTATTGATAATATCAATATCTCGTCTCTGACCCTGACTAATGCTATCTATATCACTTGAGAAAATATAGTATGCAATTTTACCTCTTTTTTCTTTTACAAATAAAGATTTTCCAGTTTCTAATACTAATCCCATTTTATCAACAATTTGTTTAGGAACAGCAATGTAATCTCGAACAGGAGCTAAAGTGCTGTCATATTTTTTATTTTCTCCATAATATATACATAAAAAATCATGAAAAGACCCTACCACTCTCAAGCAATTTTCTCTATTGGGAATAAATTTTTCTTCTGAAAATACATTCTCATGAGAACTCTCGCTACCAAAACCATACAAGAAACGAATAAACGCTTTAAACTTTCTTCTCACATCATCTTCATACGCAGTATTTTTAATAAATGAATATTTTAATAGCATATCAGCAAATTCCAGTTCTCTACCTGAACACAAATCAATAATGATGTTTTTATAATTAATTACAGAAGCTGGTTGCTTAATCTCAGATATTATCTGTTCCTTTATAGCAGAAACATCCATATCTTTATATTCCTCTTTTTGCTTACGTTTTCTTGCTTCTTCATCCAGAGCAAATGCTTCAAAAGCGATTCTAATTTTATGAGCAAAATCCATATAATCTACTTTTATATTCTTTTCCGCTTCATAGAACTTATTAAACAGCTCTTCATTTTTTGTATGATCATATACAAAAGAGAAATTTCCAATAGGTATTCTATCGTCTTCCATTTGCAGATATACCATAATGTCACCCCCCTTTATATTTTAAAATTCATTCGATTTGAAAGATTCGCCTTCATTTGTTTGATTGCTTCTTTAGACTCAGTATAATATCCTGTTTCTTGCCTAAATCCTTTGTTTGGATCTCCTTTAAATGAAAGCCAATTGAAGCTGGTAATAACCATATACTCATTATCTTTAATCAACACTTTTTCATGTGTATTACTTAATCTTACTAATAACAACTTATTACCGTACTTCTTCTTTTGTATATCTGTAAGTCTTTGCAAAATCCATTTGTCGCTATCTTCTTTTTTACTGATACCATACCCAATGATAACTTGCGTATTTCTTTTCAACGCTCTTTCTATGCGCCCTAATACCTCATTATTCAATCCACCTGATTTAATCCATGGAGAAACAATAACAACAGTATTTTGTGCATTATCCAAAGCATCTAGCAGTAAAGGTCTATGGTCATATGTAGACAAGATTCTGTCAGCACCTTTTCGCTCATTCTTCATTTCATCAATTTTCTTTTCTAAGAAACGAATTCTTTCTGTTGCTGACTCTTTCTGCTGTTCATCCTCCTCATCATCATTATTCTTTATAGCATCAAGCTGTGTTGTCAAATTCGATATTTCACGCTCGAGCGTGGAATCTTTGTAGGAGAATGCTTTTGCACTTTCAATTATTTCCTGTGGTAACACACTAATTAACGAATTATCTTCTTCTACGCCTGACATATCATTGCTATCAAAATCAAGCACATGAGTATTATTGTTGTACTGCTTCTGAAAAGCAATACTATAGTCATCATTACGTGTAGTGCCATCATAAACCTGAAATTCAATATCCTCGGACTTATTCATAAATACCAACACGTTTACTTTCTTATACTCGACATATGTTTTTACCACACGGGACACTTCCTGCAAATCACCCTCTAATTTATCCTGTTCATATGCATGATTCTTTTTAAACAAATTAATAGCACGCTTTACCTCTTCATAGACCAATGAATCCAGTGTAGGTTTTTCTACGTTCGTATTTATTGGCTTAATTCCAAAGCTACGTAATTCCTTCGATGTGTACAACTTTCTTGTGTCAATATAAATATTTCCAAGAAGGCCATCCATATATAAAGCATATTCAATGTCTTCAGGAACGATTGTTGCAGCTTCTTTTAACGCTTCCTCACCTTTGTCTGTAAGCTTAAGTTTTGAATAAAAAATATCAACCATAATCAAGCTGTTCTTTTGCAAAATAGCCACTGCATTATTCACTGCTGTCTTGTTAATTCCTAAAAAATTGCAAATGTCAGAAATATCATCTATTCCAGATGAAACAAATTTCAAAATAAATTCCTGAAGTACTGATAGTTTCTTTGGCTTCAACATAGTTAAAATCGTTTCCATGTGCCATTGCGGAATTCCTGCTTCATAATACTTCACAAGTGTTGAATTCGGTACAGAGTTTGCTTTTAATTTTGCTAGTTCATCTATTGTCATATTTCTACACCTCCTTCAAAATACAATCATCCGAATTATCACGGATAAAGTTAATAATTCCAACAAAAGGATTCTCTTGACCATCAATATCCAATCGTCTTTGTGCACACTGATGGTCACCCACAACAACTAATAATTCTCTAGCTCTAGAAAACGCAACATTTAATCGTCTTACGTCCTTTAAGAACCCTAGATTTCCATCATCATTACTCCTTACAATGCTATAGAAAACAATATCAGTCTCTCGACCTTGGAAAGCATCGACAGTATTTATTTCAATAGTCATATTATGAAATCTTGCTTTGTAACTACTTTCGTATAATCTTGTAAGCCAATCTCTCTGACCTCTGTATCCAGCAATAATAGCTGTCTCTTTTTTCAGTTTTAGTTCACCTAACTCCTCATCAATTTCAAGGAGCTGTTCAAAAATGAGTTTAACTTCGCAAGTATTTCTATAAGAATCTGATATTCTCTCTTCTTTTCTATCAGATTTTGATGCAGTAGACAACCACACTAATGGTTTACTCTCATATATCTTCAGAGGAATTGTTTTTTCTTCCTTGGACGTTTTTGATATCAGTTTACCCTCATAAAACAAATTACTAATAAGATCTCCAATTACTGGATTCATTCTATATTGTTCATCCAGAATATTCTTACAATCATCACTTAAGCTTCTTTCAAGATACTCGAAAAGACTAAGCTCAAGGTCTTCCTTGCTAATATTCATTCTTTCTTTGTCTTGTAATTTCAATAAAGCTTCATCAACAACTGGTGGTAACTGCTTATGGTCACCTACAAGCACAACTTTTCTTCCCAAACAAATAGGCACTAGGATTTCTGGAGGCGTCGCTTTACCTGCTTCATCCACAATTACCCAGTCAAAATTAAACTCTATTGCCAAACTCAAGCTTGCGATACCTAAACATGTAGCACCTACAAGAGTTGAATCTGCAATACTTTCCTGTAACAAACCATCTCCTTGGATAACTCTTTTCTGCCATTCTTTACATAGACTTTCAACCTTCGAATATTTAGCATACTTCTTTTTATTTTCTTTTAATGCAGCCTGAATTTCTCCCTTTGCCTGTAAGTATTCCTCATTACTGGAAACGCCTAACAATTCCTTCCACTCATCCACTTCACGACCTTTTATCCCTAATTCTTCATTAATGGAAGCATAGCGGTCCTGAAGTTCAATTTTCTGTTCTGCTAACGCTATTGATTCATCAATAACAGACGCCAACCTATCATTTAATCCAGACAAATTCTCAGTAAAATCATCTATTATCTGTGATAAATGTTCTTCCGTCACACCAGCAGTTTTTATAGCAACCATTTGTTTCATTGTTGCTATCTTTTCATTGACAAACTGCCACTTAGAGTCTAAAACATTAACTTTTTCCAACTCAGTTTCAACAGTCTCTAATTCATCAATTAATTCTGAAATTTCCAGAGTTATGCTTTCAATCTCTGTAATAATGCTATTCTTTTCCTGTAAAGATTCATCTATTCCAATCTCCTGCTTGTATCTAGCTAATGCCTCTTTACAATTCTCAATTACTTTCTGCGTCCATTCTTTACAGAAAATATCAAGTGTATATTCTCTTGATGATTCTGCCAGTTTATCCAAAATACCTATACGAATCATCTTAATATCAGGTATAAGTTTTTTAATCTTTGCTAGTGAATGATCAACCGCCACATGCGACTGTGATGCAATTAAAATCTTTGCATCGGGATTTCCTCTATATTTATCGTTACCATTCAAAATCTGATATACAAGTTCTGAAATAAACGTGGTTTTTCCTGTGCCAGGAGGTCCTTGTAAAAGGAACATATTATCCGCTGTTAATGCCCTTTCAAGACTTACCAACTTAGACTTATCTATTTCTTTTGATTTGCAATCACTTTCTGAAAGCATAAGATTGTTCTTTGAAGTAGCAATTGAAGGATTAAAAATAATCTCACTAATTTCGGGGTTAACATTTTCTTTGTATTGAATACTTTTCAAAGCCTTACGTTGTCTATCAAGAGCAATCTCTGCCATTCTCATACTAATAGATATTTCTCCTGATGAGGCGATATTTGAATAATCAACTTGCGGAGTCATATCAATTATCATACGACCATCCGAAAACTCCCTCATATGTCCAACATCAAGATAATGATGAATATTCTTTTTCGTTGTCATCTGAAGCATATCATCAGAAGTATAATTCAGCTCATAGGCTCTATCAGTATTAATTTGTATTTCTAATGAAGCATCTTCTTCGTTTATTTTCAAATTGTAATATGATAATGTAGATTTTTCCTGACTTATCTGTTTCCTTTCTAATTCAAGAATATCTTTCCATTTACCAGTAATGTCTTTCTGGTGCATATCATCATCACGTTGTTTTTCTGACTCAGCTTTATGATTCAGTGCATCTTCTCCAACAATCTGTGCATCTACTTCTGCTTTATAATGAACACGTGAACCCCCACCAACTTTCACTCCATACGGAATTTCATATGCTAATTCTTTTTGAATCATCATTCTATCCGCTGAAACAAATCTAACTCCTGTAACAGTAAATCTTTTCGAATCTATTTTATCATATCTTAAAATTGAGATAAATCTCTGACCATACAATTCAAATGAATCATCAAATTTGCCATCCCTATCTTTCCCTGGCCAAATATAACATTTACCAGCATATTCCTCTTCAAGAATCTTTAATGCTAATGTTGTCTCTTCTTTCTCTATATAACCAGCAGAAGATAATCCTCTAGTTACATTATTTGTGAACCCCAAACTTATGTATCTTTCTTGAACAAGAAGACTTTTTTCCTTTTCGATATCTCTCTTAAGTTCCGTAATAGTTCCATATCTTAGGTTTGGTTCTTCCTTTGTCATCTTAACAAGAATGTTCTGCATTCCTTGAGGCAAACTGCTAACATCCATTGATTCACGTGTTGTAATATGTGTACAAGTGAATATCTCATAAAAAATCAATCCAAGAGAATAAATATCACTCTGATATGTTATTGTTTTTCCTGCCATCTGCTCTGGCGAACTATAATTTTTTGTTGCAAAAGCAGCTAATGTATAATCACTATAAAATGTGTCTTGTAATCTACTGATACCAAAATCAATAATCTTAACGGTTCCGTCCTTATCAAACATAAGGTTAGAAGGCTTCAGATCTCGGTGAACAATGTTCTTCTTATGAAGATACTCAATACCTTCAACGACCTGTTCCATCAATTCTAGTTTTTGAGCATATTCATATCTACAAATATCCTCAAACACTTCTTTAAAGTTCTGTCCCTGAATATATTCAAGCACAATAAAAAAGGCGTTAAATCCTTCGTCATACCCTCTATCCAGTATGCGAACAATATTTTTATGATTTAATTTTTCTAAAGACTCAACCTCACGATTAAAGACCTGTTTCTGCAAATGTTCATCACCTATATTCGGCTTGTTAAACATTTTAACAATAACAGATCTATCTACCTCATCATCTTCAATATCAGTATCCTCACACAAAAGAATTGATGCCATATTTCCGCCACCAATATCTTTTTTCTTTAACCTATATCGGTCTGCTATATATGTAGCCATTTAATCACCTCACATACCATTAGTTCTCTGTAATAATCTTTTTCAACAGCTCTATAGATGATCCCTCTTCTGGATTATTTGTCTCAAGTTCGCCACGAAATGCTTTTGCCAAAATACTTTTTTTAATATCAGCAACCTGTTCAATAACACCTTCTATAGCCGATACAACTTGTTCTTCATTCCCCAATAGTCTTTCTAGAATATTAACTATTTCATTTTGTTCTTCTATTGAAGGAACAATAAATCCTAGTTCTCTAACTCGTTGACAATTTAATGCTTGCGGACCTGAGCCAGCTCCTTTTTCCCTATTCTTTTTGTATTCCTTTTGAAGCCAATACCACAAAAATTTAGGATTAATATAACCGTGTTCAATCACAATTGCCGCTACATTTTGGTTTGTTGTTGCCTCAATATTGAGAATTGAACTTTGTCCTCTAGTTTTTCCTTCTCCAATCATAGCAATTAAAACAGTTCCTTTGGGAAGTTTCTTTACAGAAGACCTCTCGAATCCCAATTCTGTAATCTGCTCTCTTGTACAAGAAATAATATTATTACATACTTCTCCTGAACTTACCCATGGAATGTTTCCGTTCCAATATTCATCGCATTTCCTTGATGGAGTACTACCATTTGTTACCACACCTATAGACCCTATCTGTGTTTTATACCAAACTGTTCCATCCTCCAAAATATAATCTTCTATTGTTTTCTGACATTCCTCAATATATCTTTTGTCTTTTTTTGTAAGAGTTAACGTATATCTTCCAACCTCATCTAATACATTATTAATGCAATAATTGTTTTTTCTCCACTCTTGAGTTAATTTACCACTAAAAGCATATTCTAAAATAGCGTTCTTTCGTTCATATGAATTGTTTAAGGCCATTTCTGCCTTTTCAGCGGCTTCATCCAATTTTGTAAATAAACTCTCAATTTGCTCTACAATTCGTTTTTGCTCAATTAAAGGTGGAAGCGGAAATTCTAAACTGAAAAATAGTTTCTTGTTCAAATGTGGAATAGCCGATCCTGTCTTATTTTTCCTAAGTAAATCTTTTTTAGAATCAACAAAATAAAGCAAATAGTTTTCATCTATTCCGTTCGCAATGTTTAGCGTTTTAAATGTACTACCCATATATCCTGATTCATTAATTGAAAAAACTTCTCCCGAGTTTTCCCCATCTACCAAAATCACCTTGGTATTTGATGCAATAAATTTACCAGACAATTTAATTTCAGCCTCAATATTCCCCCTTAAATATTTTACCTCCAGATATGGGTGCTCTTCATTTTCTCTCTTCTCACCATTACCTAATTGGCAGGCAATATTTTGATATATCCAGCACCAGTTATCTGGTATTACATATGGCTGCTCGTTTACAGGCACTAATGCCTCTTCTATTGTAATCTTTTTACTCTTCGCCTTCGCCATATTACACCTCATCTCCTTCCAGAGACTTAAGCTCTTTTACCACGCTCATAAGTAAATCTACTGCCTCTTCAAGCTGAGCAATACACTCTTCTCCTGATTCAATCGGGTCTGGTAAATCATCATAATCCAATACCGAATCATCACGAATCACTCCAAGGTCAAGACTATGATTTTTCCCCTCTTCCGAAATCTGGTCATAGCTGTAACAACTCCATCTTTCATCTGATACAGCATGTCTGTCTTCCGCTGTATATGCTGCCTTAAATCCATTGAAGTGCCCTGCTTTTAATGGATTTGTCTTACCAAACGAAGGCATATTTGTTCTTAAGTCATAGAACCAAACTTCCTTCGTGTTGCCCTTATCTGTTGTTCCTCTTGTAAAGAACAATACATTTGTCTTTACGCCCTGAGCATAAAAGATTCCTGTAGGAAGTCTAAGCACAGTATGGAGATTGCACTTATCCATAAGATCCATACGAATTCTTTCACCTTCACCATCAGCAAATAATACATTGTCAGGCAATACTACAGCTGCTCTCGCCTTCCCTATTGTATTAAGAGAACGGTAAATATGCTGTAAGAAATTAAGCTGCTTATTACTTGTCTGGAAGGTAAAGTCATCTCTGTTGGCACGCTCTCCACCTTTTTTTGTTCCAAAAGGTGGATTCGTAAGAACTACATCAAAGTCTTTCATTACTTTTCCCTGATTTGACAATGTATCACAAAGATAAATTTTCCCATCAATATCATGAAGCATCGCATTCATAAGAGCCAATCTATGTGTTTCATGTACAAGTTCCGCTCCTGTAAATGCTTCTTTCTTCTGGAATGCCTGCTGTTCTGGTTCAAGAGCAAATAGATCATCTGTATGTGCCTTTACATATGCATCCGCTGCGATCATAAATCCGAATGTACCACATGCAGGGTCGTTACATCTTTCTCCTGGCTGTGGAGCTATAAGTTCCGTCATTACATCAATAAGTACTCTAGGGGTAAAATACTGACCAGCTCCAGACTTCTTCTCATTCGCATTCTTTTCCAACAATCCTTCGTAAAGATTCCCAAGACCTTCTTCCTTTGCTGAATACCAGTCAAGGTCGTTAATATTGGTGATAATCTTTTTCAAATTAGCAGGCTCTTCAATATTACTTCTTGCTCCTGAATAAATCTCCTGAATACGTCCAGATCCATTCTCTCCTAATTCACGAAGAAGTTCTTCATAGAATTTCTTTAAAACAAGTCCATCTTTTTCTACTAATCTATCCCAGCGGTATTTTTCAGGAATCTTATCCTCTGTTTCTGTTTCTTTTGCCATCTTCAAAAATAAAATATAAGTAAGTTCTGTAACGTACTGATGATATGTAATACCGTCATCTCTAAGAACATTACAGAGATTCCATAATTTTGCTACAATTTCCTGATTTGTCATCTATCATTCGCTCCTTTCTTACGCTGAATACATATATCCATTGATTTCATCAATGAATTGATCTAATTTCTGTCCAAATGCTCTATTCACTGCATTATATCCGCCCTTATTCTTAAATGCTTCCGAATCAAATGTCTCTATGTTAAGAACGACTTCCTTAAGTAACTGTGCTTCGATTCTGTCTAACCATCCTAACTGAATCTTACTTAATTCAGGATGATTTGCTTTCGTCTTTGCAATCGCATTATGAATACGGTCATCCTTACTAATCAATGCATCACCAATACTTCTCTGGCGGATAAAACTAATAATATCAGCAGCCACATCCTCGTTCGTCATTTCTTTCCATGCTGTCTGGAGCATTGTCTCGCTGAAATTCTCTCGATCAAGAATAGTCTTTAATTCCTTAAGCGACTTTCTTGTCAATTCTTTCGGACGTGTTGCAACAATATTAAGAGCCGCAATTTCATTCAAGTTATAATCAATAAAATCCCGAAATTCCTTTAGATAATCCTCTGGTTTTGTTGCACTGCCATATCCTCTTGTATGACTTGTAAGTTTATCTTCATCATCACTAAGAAATTTTTCTCTTTCTTTTGGCATCCTGCGAACATATCCCAATGCCTGTCTACTATTCTTAACTGTCTCAATGGCTTTATCCACAGGCATACTATGAAGATTCTCAATGAATTGTTCAGGGGTTAATCCTCCTGATAATTGCTCAAATTGTTCTCTGTATTCATCACTCATCTGCGATTTATTTCTACGCATCTTAGCAATGATAAGGTCAATCTGATTCTCTCTTGCTCTGTCAGAATCCAACAAATCAATGCCATCAATCAAATCATCAAATGTAGTCGAAGAGTTTGCTACTACAGGTTTCATTGTAGATACAGGCTCTAAAGCATTGTAAACACCTACGGCATCATATATTTCAAAATGAGTCTTTCCAATTTCAGGGCACAGTCTTGTAGCTCTGCCAAGCATCTGTTCAAATAAAATTCTTGAGCGGATTCTTCTCATGAATACAAGATTCACAATTTCCTCAACGTCAATACCAGTAGTCAATAAATCTACTGTAACAACAATATTCGGATATGTTTCATTCTTAAACCTACGAATTGCTTCCTTTATTTTTACAGGATTACCATTCTCTATAGAGCCAGTAATTTTCATCACTGCTTCTTCAGTAATTCCAAGGTCTGTATAATAGTCCTTAAGAATTTTTGTAATCATATCGGCATGAGTATCATCTACCGCAAATATAAGAGTCTTCCCTTTTTCATTAGGGTCGATATCCTTAGCAATCTCCGTCAATACCGTTTTGTTGAAATTTTCATTTACAACACGTCTGTTGAAATCTTCAACTTCAAATTTCAAATCATCTTCCAACTCAGAACTGTTCGTTACGGTATTCGTGACAGGGTCATAGATTGGAGCTGTGGTCCCCTTTTCAAACTTGATACCTTCCTCAGACAGCTTCGTTTTAATGAGATGAGGAGCATCATGATCAACCAAAAAACCATCAATAACAGCAGTACGATAATCATAGGAATATACAGGCTTACCGAAGATTTCAGTGGTATGAAGAGCAGGTGTTGCTGTTAATGCAATCTTAACCGCATCAAAATAATCAATGACTGCTCTGTATTTACTGCGGAAATCATCCTGGTCACGATACTGTACTTCATCATCGCCCATTTCTTTGTCCAAGATATATCCCCTATGTGCCTCGTCCACAATAATAAGGTCATAGTCCGATACGCCAAGACTTTTTCCTGATTCATTGTACATAATACGCTTTACAAGGCTTTGTACGGTTGCAATATGTACTCTGGTATCCTTTTCAAATTCTTTATCTTCTAATGATTTTACATCATACATCTGATTCAAAGTAAGTAATTCTTTAAGCTTTACTTCCTTGAATGTATCCATAGTCTGATCACCAAGAGATGTCCTGTCAACCAGATACAAGATTCTCTTAAATCTTCCTGCATCCAAGAATCTGTAAATCATACCAAGCACTGTTCTTGTCTTTCCTGTTCCTGTAGCCATTGCAAGAAGTACTGTTTGTTTATGTTCCGCTATTGCCTTTTCAGCCGCACGAATCGCTTCAATCTGATAATATCGAAGATTAAGTCCATCGGGGTCCTGCAACACTTCGTATCCTGTGGAAGCCAACTTCTTATCTGCTTCCACAATGTCTTTTTCAAGTGCCTGCTCAACACCTTCTGGTGTAGGCCATCCTGATAACGCCTTCGGAGCATTAAATGGCTCTCTGACATCCAAAAACCAGATACCAGACATTTGCTCATATTGTTTGATATATGGTCTGCCATTGGTAGCGTAAAGAAACGGAGCCATATATGCACCAAATCTATTGATTACATACTTCTGATGTTCTGGCTTAATCATCTTGGCATAGTCCTTACACTGACCATCCAATACAGATGAAATATTTGTATGCTTCTTTTTTGCTTCTACAATACCTACCAACTTTTCTCCAATGAACAATGTGTAATCTGCATATCCGTTATCTCCAAACATTGAATCTGTCGGCCATTCAGCAATAGCAAGATTCTTACCCTTTGTTGGTCTTGTTCCTTTTGAATAACGAATCTCATTCGTATCCGCTTCCCAACCACATTTACGAAGCTGGTCATCAATTAATTCTCTTGTCTGAGCCTCCGTTAATTTCAAAGCTAGGGCCTTAGAATAGGCAACTACTCTACGATTACTATCTGCCTTTCCCTGTTGTTGGATAGTCTGTAATTCAATAAGGAGTTGCTTGTTTCTTGCTTCCAGTTCCTTATTCTCCTGTTCCAAATCCTCCAGACTTACAACCACATCAACAGGAGTAACATATGGTTCAGGAACGTAATTATAATCTCCATATGTCTGCATAAACCAAACACATAAGTTATACAAAAGCTCCAAATTGCTTAATGCTCTTGCCCCTTCATCTGCGGCATTATGAGCAGCATTGTTTCTGTCTTTTCTGAGGATATATAAAGTATTCTTGACCTCATATGGAAGCAAATCATTCTGTTTCAAAAGTCGGATTCTGTTTGCATGTGTATTATCATATTCAGGTTCCGCAATACCATCATAAGCCAGCATATACTTAACCATTACCTCTGATAGTATACCTTGCTTAATAACAGAAGTGTTTGGGTCAGAGTATACATACTTTTCTGACAAATCACCGAGCTTGGCTAGGTCGGTCCAATATGATTTTAAGAATTTGAAATTACTCATAATCAAGCCTCCTTTACTTGTTTTTCTTATATCTAGCATCTAAAGGCTTAACTGCATCCGCTGGAATTAACCACGTCTTACCTTTCTTAATAGCCCCTTTTATACGTCCTTCAGAACAAAGAACTCCTATTCTTCTGGATGTAATATTCCATTTTCCTGACATTTCAACTGTTGTTAAATACTCCATTTTCTACTCCTTTATTTACAGAAAGAACAATAACTCACATATCATTATTTCATTTTCACCCGCTTGACGCATTGCTTCAACCATTCCTTCTCGGAAGCTTACTGTATCATTTAATACATCGATTTCAACATAGTCCATATAGTTTTCAACAATTTGTTTTGCCAAGCTTAAGCTTATACCATTTCTAGTACAGGTAATTATTTTTTTATCATCAGTTCCATACTTAATACGGAGGTAAAGACTCTCCTCCAGTAATTCTAAGTCATTTAGTACTTCGATATACTTTAATAAAACATTATCTAAAAAATCTTGTTCTTCCTTTATTCTAACAATGGCCAAATTTATCAATTGCTCTTCCGTCCTTTTTGAAATATCGGTCCACAAAGGCATAACACCATCTCTTGTGGTATCTCCCCACCTTCCAACAAAAATAAGTTTCTCTTTATCTTTGTCCTTTATTAGTCCCTTCCAATATCTCATAAATGAGGAAATCATTTGATTAAGCGATGTATTCGAAATTCTCCAATCTAAAAACATCTTGTAAAATCGCCTGGTTTCTTCGTTGTTAAATCGCTTAATATTGTTATCATCAGTAATCTTACTAAAGAACATTCTATTAAGTGCTTCAAATAACACATTCGTATTATCAATCAATCTACCATTTTCTTTAATTCTTTTTGATACTTTTTCAATGTCTTCTTCATGAGAAAAGATATCAAATTCGGTAATGTTATTCATAAAACATATTTTACCAGTCTCGGTTTTAACCTTCCGCAAACTGTAATCTTGAATAATACCGCCTTCATAATTCTCAATAAACTCTTGCGCATTTTCGAATTTATCTTGATTCTCTTGATTTATTGTAGTCTTTTCAAGCAATACATTCTTCAACTCATCATTTATTGTCTTCTCAACATACATTGAATCTTGGATGAATTTCTTTGCATTGGCATTCGCCGAAAAATATCTTCCGACAACCAAATAAATTTCTGGTTCTAGTTTTGTTAATGATCCTGTATCTCTATCAAAAATTTGACTAAATCTACACACACGCCCAATAAGATTTTTAAAATCTGAAGGGCTCAAATTTGACTGTCCCTTTTTGTTATCCATAATAAACATTTTATCGGCTGGAAGATTCACTCCCTCCAATAATGTTGAGCTCGTAACAACATACTTGATATCATTTAGTTCAGCATATAATCTTTCAATATACATTCTTACTGGTTCTGGTACAGCACCGTGATGATAAATTACACCTCTTTTGACACACTCAATCAACCTATAATCAGGATGAACATATTCAGCAATGTTCTTACATGCTTCTAAAATCTTTTCATTTAATATCTCCTGTCGTTCCGATATCATAATTTGTACAAATGACTCAATGTCTTTGGGTTTATTAAAATAAATAATATTTTTTAACCCCGAATGACCATTGACAAAATCCCATTCTGATGTTGTAGTCAATCCATCTATTTTATAAAACTTATTTGTAAACTGGTCGTATAGATAAAATTCTTTAGCATGCTTATCTCTTAATTCTGCCACATACAATTTCTCTGTTTTTATGTATTCGTCAACTTTATACGTTTTAAGTGAATATCCTGCATATCTTACTTTTATGTTATTAGCATCACAAAGAAACGGAGTTAAAAACTTAAATACCGTGTCAGGATTTCTTTTTTCAAGTACAAGAATCACACTTGCTAAAAGCATATTTCTATCATCATCATGCAGCAAACTATGAGCTTCATCAATGATTACGTAATCAAAGAAAACTCTTTCAGCTTTTTGCAATAATCTTAATACTCGCTCTTGTGTCATTACAGCCACAAGTCTATCCTCATTTCCACTATACATTTCAGGATGAGTAATTATCTTTTCTCTTTTGGGTTTATTAGCTTGAACTATCCTTGCCTTTGTTTGTGCAAGCAACGATTTTGTTGGGGTAATAACGCATATATTCTTGTCCGCATTGTTCTTTACAGTATGTAAAATCAAATCCGTTTTACCATATGATGTTGGTGCAACAACCGATAATGAATCATTTCTATTATAATTATAAAAATCGACTAATTCTTTCTGTTGCAAACTACAGAAAATATTATTTATAACAAAATTTTTACTGTACGCAGCATTTATTTCAGTAAAAAAATTCTTCTCTTTCTCTGATGCCAACTTATCCTCAATGAATTGCGAAACAGGAATGATACCACTATTCACTGAAATATCATACAAAGGTTTGTAATCTTTTACTCTATTACAATAAATAACGATAATCCTGTACCCGAGTTTTCTAACATTTTCATTCGAACTATTGATAAACAATGTAGCTATAGACAGAATAGCAATATACTTACCACGGCTCATACCTTTCTCAAGTAAAAACTCTTCATATGCATTGGAGAAATTAGTATTATTTAAAATTCTTATAGTTAAATCATTATTCTTCATCCGATGCCTCTTCTTTCAGAAATTCATATACTTTTGAATAAGTTTCTTTTTGTAACGCTAGAACACATACTTGATTAAAAATCTGTTCATTTTCAATTTGTTGTTGTTTTCTATTTGCATTTTCACTTGCAATCACATCCGATAGATTTGAAAATAAAAAACCAGCTAAAATAACATTCTTATCATGACTTGAATAAATCCCATCAGAAGCATCATCGCCCCATGTTTCCAAAATATTAATCACTGCTGATTTCATTGTATTATTACTATCAAAAGATACTTTTGCTCCATTAATTGCTTCTAACCATAGAGACATATTTTCCTCGTTCAGTCTTTCTTCCAAGTCTCTTTTTGCAGTACCTATCAAGTCATTCATCGTTTGATCTGATGACTTATTACTATGAAGTTTTCCTGATTTCACCTCAGTAATCCAAAGATTTGGACTATCTACTTCGGTTAGAACTACATCGTAACCTTTCTTTATACTACGTTCTTCCATATTGAAGTAAGGAGTTACACTTTTAAACTCATCAAAATAATTTGAAAGAATAAGATGCACCAACAGCTCACCTATCATTCCAATCTGTATATTCTCCGACTTCACCTCATATCTTCTCAAGAATTCCTTAACGGTGTTCTTATAATTATATAGACGTCTTCCAGAATTAGCGCAATCCTGTCCATAGCATATTGCAGATAATTGTTCTCTGATTGCATCTTTAATATCATCTGAAAAATCATGTACGCAAAACAATGAGTATTTTTCTTTTTTAAAGTATTGAATTCCACATAATTCTGTCATTTACTGTCTTCACCGCCTTAATTAATATTAAAATACTCTATAATACATTATATTCACTTATCGGAATGATAGCAAGGAGAACTTCTAATTGTTTCGTCTAGTTCTCCCTGCTCAGCCACTTCTTTTTAAACTATTTCACCTTAGAAACGTATCTATAATAGGTTGTCTTACTCATCCCCAATTTTTTCATCAATTCGAAAGGCTTTATATTACCATCTATCACCTCTTGATTTCTTAGAATCAATACCTTCTCGTTGCCTTTTCTCTTTCTTTTCAATCTCTGCCTGAGCCATAGCTGCATATAATTCAATGAGCATATTATTGATGGTTTTCATCAGCATCCTAGCCATAGCATTATCCAGCTTCGATAAATCCATAAGCGTAGTCGGAAGCTCCAGTATCTTTACACGGATGCCATTATCCCTGTAATACTGCAATTCCTTTAATGTCT
>ENA-ORMR01000963-ORMR01000963.1-human-gut-metagenome-genome-assembly--contig:-NODE-963-length-24406-cov-4.442528_pt1 | contig 24406 bp, 23 predicted proteins | sample MGYA00242107_ERZ509003 | MGnify/ENA primary metagenome ERZ509003 (study PRJEB26280, sample SAMEA2338699) | human gut metagenome | biome: human gut; feature: human-associated habitat; material: faeces... | reverse complement strand
GCCAAGAACGAGCTGTTCACGCAGGACAAGCATCTGGCCCGCAAGGCTGCCGAGATGCTTGCTGCTTTTGATCTTGAAAAGACCTACTCCAAGCAGCAGATCTTTGAGATGTACGCCAACACCATCTATTTTGGCAGCGGGTATTATGGCATTGCAGAAGCTGCCGAGGGCTACTTTGGCAAGGAACCGGCCCAGCTGACCGATGCCGAAGCGATCTATCTGGCGGGTATGCCCAACGCGCCTTCCACCTACGCCAGCAGCCCGGAGCTTGCCTTCAAGCGGATGCAGGTGGTGCTCAAGCGGATGGTCAAGTGCCGCGTGCTCACCCAGCAGCAGGCCGATGCCATTGCCGCAGATGCTGAAAACTTAACGGTTTAAACAAGACACCGCGCCCTGTCTGCTGCGGATCAGACAAGGCGCGGTGTTTTGTTTTGCGGTATTTGGTTTGGTAAAGGAGGAATCATGTTACCCGTTCAGGCGGTTGCGGCCCCGCCTGTCGGTAGCATTATCATACCAAAGAATTTCTGCGAAACCATGTTCTTTTTATGAAGATTTTGTAAACTCACTCCGGCGCTTTCATGCTTTCCACCATGCTGATATGCCGCACATGCCGCCGCATGGCAAAGCACACCACAAAGGTGAACAGCATCGTCAATGCCACTGCCAGCAGATAACTGCTGGGTGCAATGGTGCGAATAAACATCAGCTGATCCATTTCCACGGTCAGGACGATGAACCGGTGCAGCGGCACGCCCAGCAGCAGGCCCACGCCGGAGCCGATGAGGGACAAAAGCTCGATCTCGCGGAAGATGTAGCGGTACACTTCTTTGTCATAGAAGCCCAGCACCTTGATGGTGGCAAGCTCCTTTTTGCGCTCGGCAAGGTTGACACTGATCAGGTTGTACAGCACCACCGCCGCCAGCGCCGCCGCGCACACGATGATCAGCACCACCACGTAGTTCAGACTGCCGATCAGGCTGCCGAACATGGAGGTGGTGTCCTCGGTGAAGCTGACGCTGCTCACATAGTTGCAGCCCAGCAGCTTTGTGCGCAGGGCGTTGTACTCCGCCTCGGTGGTACAGCCGGTCAGGCCGTACACAGTATTCCACTCCGGTGTGCCGCCCAGCAGGCTCTCCAGCTGTGCACCGGACAGATACAGCCGGGTGAACATGTAGTTCTCGGTAATGCCGGTCAGCACCAGCGGCACGCGGCTCCCGTCTGCTGCCTCCACATAGAACGTATCGCCCACGCTCAGCTCCAGATTCAGGGCCGTTTTTTCGGTCAGGATCACGCTGTCCTCTTCAAAGGGAATGGGGTCGTGGCCCACCCGGGTGCGGAAGGTGAAGTATTCGGTCATCCGGGCATCGTCCTCCGCGCCTACGATGCTGACATCGGCGCTCCCGCCCTCTTCATTATAAAGGGTGGTGGACTTTGTGTAGAACGCGCCCCAGCTGCGGACCGCACTGCTGCTGTCCAGCGTGTCGGCAAGGCCCTGCTCCATGGTCAGCGCCTTTTCATCGCTGAGCGAGATGGTGAGATCGTTGTGGGTCAGCTGCCCGGACTGCTTGTCCACGATGGGCAGGATAGAATCCTGAATGCCAAAACCGATCAGCAGCAGCGCCGTGCAGCCCGCCACGCCCAGCACTGTCATGAAGAAGCGCTTTTTGTAGCGGAACAGGTTGCGGGCTGTGGTCTTTTGGGAGAAGCTCATGTGCTGCCACAGCGGGGTGATGTACTCCAAAAAGATGCGCTTGCCCGCCACAGGTGCCCGGGGCAGCAGCAGGGCTGCGGTCTTTTCCTTCAGGCTGGCGCGGCAGGCGCTCCATGTGGCAAAACCGATGACGGCCGCGCTGATGGCTATGCTGGCTGCCGCCATGCCGGGGTAAAAGTGCAGCGTAAAGGTGGACATGCTGAAGATCATCTGGTAAGCATACCAGATGATAAGCGGGAACACCACAAAGCCGATGACCATGCCCACGATGCTGCCCAGCACGGCAAGGCCGAGGAGGAGCGAGGCCAGGACCAGCGAGCAGTCGAACAGGACCTTGATGTTGCCGAAATTCTTGCGGGACAGCGTCGAGATGACGATGACCAGGCCTTCACCGGGGATGACGGTGGCGTTGCTCATGATCTCCAGGCTGATGCCCGCGCCCAGCACGGCGCTGCCCACGACACACATGACGATCTGCCAGACATAGACGTCCGTGACCAGCGCACCGGTGAGGTGCATCCAGATGTCGATGAACACACTGAAGATGAGCACGGCCGGGATCTGCAAAAGCTCCGCGATGCCCAGCCTGCGCCGCAGCAGGATGCGCTGGAGCAGCAGGAAGATCAGGTTGCAGGCAAAGGTCGTGGTGCCCAGCGTGAGGCCGAAGATGGCCGCCAGCGTGTAGGGCAGGGTCGTGATGGGCGTCGTGCCGAGATTGGCGTGGGTGATCAGGGCGATGCCCAGGGCGTTGACAAAAAGCGAGACGGAAAGACAGGTATAGCGTTTGACGACATCCGACGTTTTCATGGTGGCCCCCTTGCACGCGGCATGCCCGGGCTCCATGCCTGTCCACTGGCGGCAGCCTGCCGGGGAGCTGCGTATACAACGCAGAGTAATCATTGTGGAAGAGACTGCAAGCCCCTTTCATCCGGTCGGCCGCGAGCCGTGTCGGTTGTCTCTGGGCTCCTGGTAGCGTAGAAAACAAAGAGAGTGTGGCAGCGGCATGCCGCGAAAAAAAGACAGGCAGGGGCGGGCAAAAGACCTATAGGCGGGGCCCGTCCGCCGCGCACTCCTGCCTGGAACCAAGGAAGCAACGATTATGGATATTGACGGACGCAGTTTGGTCAATGCGCGCCGCCTGTTTGAAAGCGGTGATATCGACACCATGGAAGTGGGCACCACTAGGGGCTTGCAGCAGATCCATGCCTATCTTTTTGGCGGGCTGTATGATTTTGCCGGCCAGATACGAAAAGTGAATATCTCCAAAGGCAATTTCCGTTTCGCCAACTGCCTGTATCTCAAGGAGGCCCTAGCCGCCATTGAGAAGATGCCGGAGACGGACTTCGCCGCCATCATTGCCAAGTATGTAGAAATGAACATTGCCCACCCCTTTTTGGAAGGCAACGGCCGCGCCGCGCGCATCTGGTTGGACATGCTGTTGAAGAAACATCTGCGCAAGGTGGTGGACTGGAGCAAGGTGGACAAGACCGCCTACCTCCAAGCCATGGAACGCAGTCCGGTCAACGATCTGGAACTGCGCGTCCTTTTGGAGCCCAACCTTACTGCTGCCGTGGACGACCGTGACGTCATCTTTAAGGGCATCGAGCAGTCTTATTTTTATGAAGGCTACAGGAAAAATTGAGGAGGCTGCGAGGTGCTAGAAACCTTTTTTGTCGGCTTCGCACACCGTACCACCAGCCGAAGCGTTTCCCACGCTTAAAAAGGCCGCCACAGGCAAGGCTGGACAGCCTGTTGACGTGTCCCCCTGGAAACAGCTGTTTCGGCACGCCGGTATACACAATGGTATACATCTTCGCCGGGGAGGCTATTTTTCAGGCACGAAAAAAGCCGGTAAGCTACGTGCTGTAACCTACCGGCTTTGCTGCCTTAGTGGCGGAGAGGGAGGGATTTGAACCCTCGATACAGGTTTAAGCCCGTATACTCGCTTAGCAGTCGATTGATTTTGTTTTTAACTATCTAGAATATATGGTGTTTATTTTTCAATTTCAACACGTTCTGCGCGTTATGGCGCTGCGCTACGCCATACGTACCATAAAACTTGAAAAAATACGTCAGACAATCAGCCCACAAAAGCAAGCGCCAACACATCCAGGCTAGCACTTTGCGGGTTCTTTTCAGCGTCGATTATTATACTGCCATTACATTCAAGCATACTTGCCGGGAACTTGAAAGCGTTCTCTACCTCTGTAAATGATACATCATCGCCAACGGAAAGCATAAGACTGAGATCTTGTAGTTTTTCGCGGTAGCTTGATTCCAGTCCTTCGATAGCTTGAACGCATGACTTTATGCCGCTGAGATAGCCTTTTGCGCTACCATAGCTGAGGATTCCGAAAATATGCTCTTCTTCGGTATCGCGAAGGCTGTTCAGAATATGGCTGATAGCTAAGTAAGTTACCTTGAAGATGTTGAGAGATTTATCTCTAATCTGTGAAAGTATGGTGATATTGGTATGTTCGGAGATGTTTGTGGCGCTATTTTCGTCTAAGATAGCATTTGGCTTGATTATGAGTATTGTCTGTTTCTCTTTTGATAATTTACATATATTTGCTGTCTCTTTAGCTACTTCATCGGTACTCATATCAGAGAATATGAAAATATTGTCTACTTTTGATATTCTTTCTATAACGTCATTAATAAAGTCATCTTTGTTTGACTTCATATCAGCCGACAGTAGTACTTCGCCAAACTTTGAGTATTGGTTGTCGGAATCTGTGATGATGCTGAAAGGCTGCTGGACGTTGAGTCCCCTAAAATAGTCTATCTCTTCGTTAAAACTATCATTGCCAATGAAAATGAAGTAAGAATTATCCATAACGAGTTCGTAAATATCATCATTTTGCAGCTCTAGCATAAGGTACTCCTTTTTGAGTGGTATACCAGTAAGCTGCATTTATATTGATTCTCTCGGCCTAAAAAGCTAAGATGTCCCCCGTTACGTGGCTTCTTCCCATGCGTTCGGTACGGCGCAAACTCCCGCTTGCCGGGTAAGGGAGGTTAGCCGCATGAGACGCCTTGTGCTCTTGGCGCTGCTGACGCTCCTTTGTCTGATGCTCCGGGCTTCGTCCCGGCTGTAAGCTAAAACAAAGGCCCCCGTCCGGCTGGCACCGGGCGAGGGCTAAATAATGCTGGTAAGCCATGTAACATCAAGGGGACGCTAGAGCGTCGTACCTGCCGGGGGAGTGTTGGCGCATTCTCCCGGCACCTTTTTTATAAGCATTCTTTCAGGAGATTGCAAGCCGCCCCCATAGATGCCTTTCCCGGTTTGGCTTTTAGAGATATCCCTCAATTTCCGGTAGGAGAGAGCAACAATGAGTGACAACAGGAAAGAACAGGAGCGGGCAGAGCTCCATCGTGTGATATGGAACATCGCCAACGATCTTCGCGGCAGCGTGGACGGCTGGGATTTTAAGCAGTACGTTTTGGGGATGCTGTTCTAACGGTATATTTCTGAAAACCTTTGCCGACATTGAAGCCCAAGACTACAATCTTTCCGTCAGTACCTATATGGAGCAGGAAGATACGCTGGAAGTGCTGGATATTCGCGAACTCAACAAGCAGATAGCGGCAATCGTCGCTCGTGAATCCGTGCTTCGTGCCGAAATTGACAAGATAATCGCTGAAATCGAGGGATAGCGCTATGAAGCTTGACGAAATTAGTCTTGATAACGCTCACCGGCTGTATGAAAGCGGCGACATCGAAAAAATTGAAGTGGGCACCACCAGAGGCCTGCAACAGATCCACGCCTATCTTTTTGGAGGCCTGTATGACTTTGCCGGGCAGATACGGGAAGTGAACATCTCCAAAGGGAACTTTCGCTTCGCCAACTGCCTGTATTTGAAAGAAGCCTTGGCCGCCATCGAAAAGATGCCCGAAGCGACCTTTGAGGACATCATTGCCAAGTACGTGGAGATGAATATCGCCCATCCCTTCAGGGAAGGGAACGGTCGCGCCACGCGCATCTGGCTGGACATGATGCTGAAAAAGAACTTTCAGCGCGTGGTGGACTGGCGGAACATAGACCGGGACAAGTACCTTCAAGCGATGGAACGGAGCCCCGTCAACGACCTTGAACTGCGCTTCCTTATCCAGCCGAACTTGACTGACCGGACGGACGACCGCGAAGTCATCTTTAAGGGCATAGAGCAGTCTTATTATTATGAAGGATATCGAAAGTGAGCTGACTGGACGAACTTAGAGAATGTCCGGCATACACCTTGCTATACCAGTTTTCTCCAAAGGATACAGGCTAAAGCAAGGTAAAGTAGTCCCATAAAATTGACGAGGTAACAACAGTAGCGAGTGCGCAAGCTCCGAAAACTCTTCAACCTGGCGAATGTCCGCTCTACTACCCAGCGGCGGGCAGGAGTCCTCCAGCGGTCCCGAACTTCTTCCCCCCGGCTGCGGATATGCTCCTCAAATCCGTTTACATAGACTTCTTCGCTGACTCGCGGGTAGTCATAGCCCTTGTCCAGACAGAGATGGCGTACGGCAGAGCCCAGAAACCAGCCGCCCATTTCCCCGGAGTTCTTCAGCGTCGCTTCTATCAGGCGGCTGTCATGAACATTGGCACCTGTGACTGTCACTCCCAGAGGAATACCCTGACCATCCACATGGAGATGTATCTTGCCGCCGCTTCGGCCCCTGTCCGTCGGGTTGCGTCCAAGGCCCTCAGTCGCTGATTTTTTGAGAGCGCGTCGGGGCTTGCAGCAAGGTGCCGTCCATAGCCTGCCATTGGGCGTCGACGCCGACCTTTTCCCCATATTCAGCAAGAAGGATGCGAAAAATCTCCGCCATGATGCCAGCTTTGTTCCATCGCTGGAAGTGCTCGTGGACAGAGCTTTTTGATCCATAGCAGGCGGGAAGCATGGCCCATTGGCATCCTGTCCGGCATTTGTAGAGGATTCCTGCCAGAACCGTGCGCTGCGCAAGCGGTTTGCTGCCGCCGTTTCTTTTTCGTTTGAACGGGGCAAGGAGAGGCTCGATACGTTCCCACAGCTCATCAGGCACATCACGAAAATTTGTTTGTTTCATGGGACGAGATTACCACACCTTATTAAAATCAAAAGGCTCTTGACTAGCTGAGATATCCTAAAAAGGTTGTCCAGGTAGCCATGGCAATGAAAAACAAGTACGCATATCGTTCAAGAATTTCCGAGGCAAAAATTCGGCAACTTGTGAAGCTTTTTTCCGTTGATTTGACAGCTTCACAGATTGCGGAATTGTCCGGTGTTAACCGAAACACCGTCAACCGGTATGTGACGGCTTTCCGGGAAAGAATTGCCCGTTATTGCGAGGCGGAGTCTCCCGTCAAAGGGGAAGTCGAGGTTGATGAAAGCTACTTCGGCGCTCGCCGGGTCAGGGGCATCAGAGGCCGTGGAGCACGCGGAAAAACCATTGTTTTCGGCCTGTTCAAACGCAATGATAACGTCTATACGGAAATCGTTCCTGACTGCTCCAGAGCCACTCTCCAGGGCATCATACGTGGACGTGTAGACCTTGAAAGCGTCATTCATTCCGATGGTTGGCGAGGTTATGACGGGCTCGTCGATTTGGGATACCAAAAACACTTCCGCGTCCAGCATTCGCACAATGAATTTTCCAATAAACACTCACATATCAATGGGATAGAAAGTTTTTGGAGCTATGCAAAAAACCGGCTGGTTCGTTTTAGAGGCCTTCAAAAACAAACGTTTTATCTCCATTTGAAAGAATGTGAGTTTCGGTTTAATCATAGACAAGAGGACATTTACCTTCTGGTGCTAAAACTGCTCAGAGAAAATCCTCTCAGCTAGTCAAGAGCCAATCAAAAAACATGCCGGACATCCTCTTAATCGGACAGGCAAAACCTCAAAACGGAGAGAACTGTCAGATCAAGTCTAAATTATTACACTTTTAGTTACACGGTTGGTAAGCCTCCTTTCGAGGGGCTATATCAACACCACCTCTGGTGGTATCTGATTTTTCGATTGTAGTATCAAGATACCTTTTGCCAAAACAACTCAAAAAGTACGAATACTCTTCAATTCCGCTTTGCTGTTGATATTCAGTTTGCGGTATATATTTTTTAATATAGTGTTTACAGTGTGTATACTGATACAGAGTCGCGCCGAGATTTCTTTTGCGCTCAGCCGCTCTCGGGCCAAGACAAATACCTCACGTTCCCGCAGTGTCAACAGTGAAGCTCCCTCCTGCTCTTTCCTCAGGCGTACTACTCCTCGTTCACGGCGGGAACAGATGGCCCGCAATTCCGCAACCTGTTGCGGCATGAGGGCAAAAAGCGGCTTGAGGTCGGAAGCCAAGCGGGCAAACGGAAGATATATCCCGTCCGGCAGGGCAAGCTGCAAAGCCTCTTCCATATGGGAGGCAGCGTCCGACATGGCACCTTCCCTCGCTTCGACTATGGCCAGATACAAGGCATGGTACAGTCGAGGAAGGATATAGTTCATTGCGCGAGCCTGCTGCATAATCAGATCCTCGCACCTGCGCAATTCCGCGTGGCGTCCCTCCAGCAGGAGATAGTGCTCATACAGAATCAGGGCATAGGGAATGCTGTGGGTGTAAACTACCCGTTGTATTCCCGCAATATCGCGCAACCATTGAGGAATATTCTCAGTCTGTCCCAGACTGAGGTCCAGGGTCGCCTGACATAGTTCCCCTAAACGCAGCACGGAACGTTGCCCTGATTCTTTCATATTGCGGACAATGCTTTCACGGGTCATTCCATAGGTTTCAACGTCTCCGCGCAGAATCGCGACTTCGGCCAGGAGAAGATCCGCGCTGAGAATGACTCCGTATTGCCCCTCCTTGCGTGCCCGGTATGCAGCCTTGTAAGCCATGAGTTCCGCTGCCTCGTCATCACCGGAGGCAAGAGCCGCCTCCGCGCGGAAAATGTGTTCCGCTCCAGCACCGTGTCCGGAAGCCAGCTCAGAATACACTGGCAAGTAGGTGTCCATAAGATCCGTCAGATGGCTCAGACTGCCCAGGCTATTCCAGTACAGGCAAAGAACAGAGACCGTACCGAAGGGCATGGTGCCCCGGAAAACCTCGGAACGGGGAATGTCCGAAACAGCCCGCAGATGATGCAGGGCCTTGCGGTGGAACTCCCCCATTCTGGCGATGTCGTTATATTCGGTGAAGGACATGAGCATGGCATATTCACCGCAGGCTTTCTCCCATTCAATTCCATGCATTCCTTTGTTCGCCTCAAGCAGATTACTGAGAACTTCCGTGGCATGCCTAAAATAGGCATGAGCCCCTCTCCGAAAAAAATTATACGCCATGAGTACGAGAAAAACCGGGTGAGCCTGTAGAATTTCCCGTGGGCATCTGTCCATTAAGCTCTCGAACAGGGCTGTGATGTCCCGTTCTTGATTATTATAGACATACTGGGTGGATATGGGGAGGGCCAAAATTGCCTGGTAGTCTTCCACCTTCATGAAGAAGAGAGCTGCCTGCAACAGGTCGTCTATATCAAGACTGGCAAGGGCGGCCTTGCGGTACGCTGCTTTTTTGAACTCTGCGGACTGCATGGAAAAGCGTTCCAGCAGATAATCTCGCAGGATGCTGTGCATGATATAGGCCTGTCTATCCGCTGCGTAGCGAATGAAGAAATCAAGAGAAAGCAGCTCCGCGACAGTATCTGGCAACGCCATGCCGTCACTCATGATGGCGGCCTGATGGCTGTTGAAGGACTCCAGCAGGGAGAGTGCCATTATGAGGTTCCGTTCTTCGGGTGAAAGTCGATTCCATATGGCAGTTTCCACCAGAGGACGAATGCCTCTGAAATCGACAAAATCTCCGGTGTGCCTGTAGTTTTGCAGCTGCAGACGGATGGCGGCTACCCAGCCCCTTGAGGTTGTCTGGAGCAACTCTATTTGTTTCTGCGAGATGTCTATGCCCGTCAGACTGCAATATTCAATAATGCACTGATTATCGAAAAAGAGATCACGCGGCGTGATGCCGAGATATGGCTGAACATGAAAGGTCGCTCCTTTTCCTTCATCCTTGAGGGGCTGTGTCACAAGAATGATATGTATGTTCTCATTCCGACAGGCGGAAAAAGCGGCGATGCAGCGCTTTCGCACCGGACTATCGAAGAGCTGGTAATTGTCGATGACCACAAACGTGGGTTCTGCGCAGGTATAGCCGGAAATGAGAAAAGCTATATCAGCCAGATTCTCCAGAGAGGGTTCACCAAGTTCCAACAGCTCATCCGTTATGCTGTCCTCCGACCCGCCGAAAAGTGCGCAGATACCCGCCCATGTCCTGCCCGCTGATTCGCCGAAACAGGTGTACCAGCGCACATCGGCCATTTTTTGTTCCCGTGCCAGATATTCGCGCAACGCCGTGGTCTTGCCGAAGCCGGATGGTGCCTCAATGACCGTCAGGCCATATGTGGGAATATCCGCCAGGGTTTCCCAAAGGTGTCGAGAGAAGTAGTAACAGTTGTTCTTTTGCGGATTGCACCCCATGGGATTTCCCTCGCCTGCTCCTGATTATCCTGCTTGCTCCCCTGTATATACCTAATTTCTGGTGATAGCTACTTTGTTCTGTTTGGGGTAGTCAGATATTTAAATTAGCATGACCCTATAATGGTAGAATTGCAGGGAGAGACTGGTATGAAACGGTTTACTTCATTCGGATGCCTGATGATGTTTTTTCTCCTTTTGACGCCTCTTCCGGCCAGGGCGGAGATGACTGTAACTATCGTCAATGGTTCGTCACTGGAAATCAATTATCTGTATCTGGATAGTGGAGAAGGCAGTATGGGGTCATCGATGAGTCTTGTCCCCGGCAACAGAATCAATATGAATGACGGCAATGCTTCTATCCTCAAGGGGCTTACGGTATTTGCCGGAACCAAGCGCTATGTCTTTGAGTCAATGAGTCTTCCCGGCCCGAAGCAGGTCCTGCGTTTTGTCCTGCACGATGACGGTGTACCGGCGCTTGTCCCTGAGGGAGAGTCCCAGTCGTCTGCCCAAGGAGAGAGCTTTGATGTTGAAACTGGTCCCATCTGGGACAACGATGATGCTCAGGAACGCTGTCCTGAAGTGCTGGCAGCCTGGATGGAAGCCAATCCCGGCAAGGAGGCCGAATGGACAGGCAACTGGACGACGACTGTTGAAGGGGAGACGAGTGTTTGCAATCTTCGGCTCAGAAATGCTTCTTCCAAGGTTTCGGCGTTATCTTCCGGAAGTATCACCGGAAAATCAATCCCGCTGATCCCCGAAGGAACGGTACCCGTTGACCTAGCACAGGTGCTTGCCGCCCACACTATGGCGGATCTACGCCCGATGAACATCACTGAAGCATCCTATCCATTCGCGGGTGAATTCTTCCTGCCTGTAAACTTTGCGGAGACAACCTGGCTGGCCAGAATTATTCCTGAAAACAGTGGAGAATTTTTCGGCAAAAACGTGGATGAATGCCCCATCAGCAGCATCGTGTTTCATACGGCCATTGACGATGAAGGTCTCAAGAACATCATTCTCGCTTTGTCCTCCGCAGGATACCGCCCCTGGTTCGCTTATGTGAAGAACGGGGAAAAGATGAATATTACCGATGCAATACATTTCTGGGATAATGCGGATACGCCCACTCAGTCCGATGCCGAGGAAACGATGGCCGAGAGTTGCGTTACTGTTTTCAGCGAGACCGATCCCATCATCCTGGAAGGTATTTATATTTCTGCGAAATGCTGGGACGAGGCCGTCAAGGGGGAAAACCCGGTCGCCCCTGTCATGCGTCTGCATGTTACCTCCAATAAGAACCTTTCCCTAGTCTGGATGGCCGATGGTTCCACGCTTATTGAGGCAAGCCGCGAATAGAATCATGCGTAGGGGAGTAGCGATTGTAGCGACGATAGTAGCCTGTGCCGTACTGTTCTGGGTCATGGGAGTCCTGCTGCTGACACGGCAAACCTGCCAGCTGCTGATTCTCATGTCCGGAGTAGGTATCGGGGCCATCTGTATGGCTTTCCACGCCCGGAAAAGAGGCAGCCGAGTTCTTCTTGTCATTGCTCTTGCAGGCTTGGCGCTGGCTGTGGGGCTTGGCTTCATGGCCCTAGTGGACATGCTCGAACCGGAAATCCTCTCCTTCCGGATCATGCCGGAATATTCGCCAAAGACTCTCTCATAAGCCACATGTAGGTGAGGAAGGTATGAAACATTATTTTTTCTTCTGGAATGTCTGTCTATGCACACTTCTGCTCTGTTTTGGTCCTTGTTGCGGACAAGTGTTTGCCGAGAATGCTGGTGAAGTTCGGCCCGGCAAATGCGCGATTACGTCCGGTGGACATACATACAGGCCTTCAGGTTGTCTAATCAGGAAGGGAACAGATGAGGGGCTCGGCTGGCGTATTATCGAGAAAAAGGACGGCAGCCCTTTGCTGGATGAAATACTTACCGTTTCCATAGTCGAAACTGGCCCCGGGACTGCCGAGGTAAGCGGACTGACGCAAGGCGGCATCAATTCCCGCTGGGGGGAGGCCAAGCGCGACGGAACCTGCTGGTCAGGAGAAGACTTCCGTATCTGTATCGAATAGGATGATCGATTTTGCACACAACGCAGAGCAGGAAAAAACTCGGGAGGATACATGAACATCTGGCTTTTGGGGGCGCTGGCAATCGTGGTGGCAGCGGTTCTGTGGTACATCATGACCATGAATCGCTTCGCCAGACTTCTGGTGAAAATCAGGGAAGCCGATTCCGGTATTGAAGTGGCTCTAACCAAGCGTTTCGATACCCTGACCAAGATGCTGGAGGTGACTAGGGCTTATGCTAGGCATGAGGCCGACACTCTGGGGAACATAGTAAAAATGCGCCAGGGGATGAACATGACGCAGCGGTCTGATGCCAACAGTCAGATGGATGTCCTGCGTGAAAAAATCAACGTGCTGGCCGAAGCCTACCCGGAACTGCGTTCCAGCGACAATTTTCGCGCATTGCAGACCTCGATTACAGACGTCGAAGAAGACCTGCAGGCCGTGCGGCGTATTTATAATATGAATGTCTCGCAATTCAATCAGATGCTGGTGACTTGGCCAGACAGTATTGTGGGGCATATACATGGACATAAAAATCAGGATTTCTTTAAGGCAGAGAAAGATAAAAAACAGGATGTGGCAATACATTTTTTCCTGTAACCTTTAACATATTTCCCGATAAGGAGTGGAAGATGAAACACACACTGAAGAAGCTGTATACATATTTTTCTATAATACTCTTGACTGCATTCTGTACTTTTTCCTTCGCTCAGGATGCCTTTTCCGCGCCAAAATGGATCAAAGTCACCTACAGTAAGCCTACACTTCAAGTTATCGGAAAAGATAAAAATAATTCAGGCTACCTAGCTTTAAAAGTTTCTGTGACCCACAAAAACAACAGTAAAAAGGGCGAAGTAATTAAGGCTATTTTTGATAAAACCCTTCAGGTTTCATATACATTAGGACCAGGCTGGTATACTTCTTTGTCTAACCCCGTCAATGTCACCTCAAGAGTTAAATCAAATAAGGTTAATAAAGTCGAGATATACCCTGGTCAGAAATTCACCCTTTACTATTTAGTTCCCATTGATAAAAAAGGAAGTATTGGTAAAAGCTGGAGTTCTTTAAACGATCAGATTATTTCTGATTACAAGGCAGGGAGAGTGAACGGTATTTTTAAAAATAGAAAATATGCTTATGACTTCCAGGTAAAAAAGGACAAATAGATTTCATGGAGTTAGGTAGTAGAATGCCATAACGGCTCTTCCTCTCTCAAGAGTTTTTATTGATGAGCGGCCTTTGGTGAAGGATGTATTTTTGATGTGCATACATCAAATTGCACAGCAGCATATACGTTGTATGCGTGTCTTGGTGCTGGCTGTAGCGCTGTTTTTTCTACTGCCCATGAAATGGAGTTTTTGCTCCCCAAATGACATTTCAGTACATTTCAAGGAATTTGTAGTCAGAGATGGCAGATGGGGAGCAAAATTCTCGCTGGAGAACAACACCAGAGATCATGTGGTAACACACATCGACTACCGCGGCGAATATAAGAAAGATGGCAAGAAGAAAACCTTCACGAGAAAACGCGAGGGGAAACTGAAGCTGAATAAACCGCTGCTACTAGGGAAATCCTTTACACTCACAGTTCTTTTGTTCGCTCCTGCGACATCCCATATTGAGAATATCACTCTTGCCGTTACTGATTACAGGTATAGAAATAAAGCCCAAAAAAGTACCTCTCCGGGAGACCATCTCGGCAAACAACTCGCTGCAACAGTGCAGGATTATCTGGGAAGCCAATATGTCTGGGGTGGTACAAGTCCTGCAGGCTTCGATTGCAGCGGCTTGGTGCAGTATGTCTGCAAGAAACATGGTATTACCATCCCCCGCACCAGCGCAGAACAGGCCAAAAGTGGAATATTTGTTGCCAAAGAACATGTTCGCCCCGGAGATCTGGTATTTTTCGGCCGAAAATCTTCAGGTCCGGTGGATCATGTAGGCATATATATCGGCAATGATATCTATGTTCATGCTCCAAACCCGGACTATACCGTCATGAAGACACGCCTCAGCGACAACTCCTTTACCATGGATGGCACTCGTTATGTTTTTCAGGGGAAATATGTGACGGCACGGCGGGTGACTCCCTGACGCCATATTCGTTTTATTCCAAACCGGCACACGTTGCTCAATCGATATGTCTGACGTTATTTTTATTGTCATTGCCCTTCTTTTCGAGTTTGTCGGCCCTGTTCTGCTTGCGGGTCTGCTGATCTGGGGAATCTGGAAATTCATACGGATCCGCCGTCTCCGCAGGAGTCTCAAGGCCGCAAAGAGCGATGCCGCGGCCCTGCAGATGGAATATACCCGCATCGGAGCCGGCGCTGTTGCCTTTCTTGGCTGGGCGTCGTTCCCTGTGGTCATGGCCGCGGCCATGAGTATGGGAATGGAGATGGGAGTGTCCCTGATCTTAGCGAGCCTGTGCTGCAGCCTAATCCTGTATGGCTCACAGCGTCTGAAAGGCCGCTACAACCAGGATTTCAAGGAAAAAGTTGTCCGGGCGGAACTGGAAAAAGCCTTTGACGATCTTTCGTTCCAGCCTGAGGGCGGCCTGAATACCGATGTTCTGGGTTCCCTCGGCCTGTTCCCTTCCGGCAGCATACATTGCAATGACCTGATCACAGCCAAGTATCACGGTCTTGACTTTTCCCAGTGTGATATCCGCATTCAGGAGAACAGCGAGGTCGTCACCACCACGGAAGACGGTCACGAAGAGCGCCATACCGTCCAGACAGACGTGTTTCAGGGCAGGGTCATGCGTTTTGCCGTCGCCTCATCGGTCAAGGGCCCTGTGCAGGTGATACGGCGCGACTTCAGCGCTGCCTGCGTACTTTCGAATCCGGGCCAGTGGCAGCGGGTGGAAACGGAACTCGCGGCCTTTGGGGAGCGCTTTGAAGTCTTCGCACACGATCCGCGGGACGCTATGCGTGTCATGACGGCACAGATGATCGAGGGGATGTATTATCTCGATCGAAAGCTCAATGTTCCCTTGGCGTTCCATTTTGAAAACGGGGAGATGTTTGTCTTCATAGCCCTGCGCCGCGACGCATTTGATGTCTCCGGTAAAAAAACACTGCTGGAAGAGCGGAAACTGCTGGAAGAAGATATCAGCCTGATCACGGGATTTCTGGACACCATGTACTTCAAGGAAGACAGGAGGCACATGGATGGCGAAGGGAACGAGGAGAAGGCGCGAGAAACGGCAGCATTGGAAGCGGCATCTGCCGGCAGTGCCGGATTTCCCCTGCCCGGCAGACTTTCTCGCCTGAGAGTTGGGCTGCAAAGGCCCATGCGACTGCTTTGCCACCTCGTTTTCTGGCTTCCCGCCGCCGTGTGGGGAATTTCTGTGATTGCAGCATTCCTGCGCCTGCCGGACGGCATCGCTCTTTCCTTCAGCACCACGAACGGGACAACAGAATTAACGGACTCCTGCAACACATTCGCATATATTGTAGTGGGGGCCTTTTTTGTTCTGCCGTCGGCCTTTTTTGTGGGGAGCGTTATGGCCAGGGCCTTAAATGTGTTTCTGCTGGGCGGAGGGAGCGGCATCAACAGCGGCAGCCGCATTCTCCAGATGCTCAAGTCTCTCGTTCAGGCCCTGTTCGTCGGCATTCCCCTGTGGCTACACCTTTTAATCATCAACATCAATTTGGACGCGCTCTAGGGACGATTCCGCCGGAGGCTACCAAGGAGAATGTCATGCACGCACTTCACCCGAGAAATCTTTTTGCGCTGTTTTGTCTTCTGCTGCTGACAGCATCGGCGGCAGCCGCCACCCCGGCAAATCACGATGCCCTCATGACCGACGGCGAATACCGGAAAGCCTTTGAGGCCTATTCCACAACAGAGCAGGAAGCCGGGGAACGCCTTGACGCCCAAGATTTTGCCGCCGTCCAAAAAGTTGTGCAGGCAGAAATGGCGGAATGGGCCGAGATGGAAATATCCGCTGGCTCATCGGAAACCGAAGCATGGAGCAATGCCTATGCGACGGGACGCGACAGCCTGAACCGCGAACTGATGTGGGACTGGCTGCGCCGTCACCCTGAAGGCGTTCAGGGATTCTACCGGATGCAGAGCAAGACCTTTGACGGCTGGATGACCGTGCGGAAGGAAAAAAACGCGGATATGTACGCAGTGCATATTGTTGCCAGCCAAAAGAGCACTCCTTTCAACAGCGGTGAGCTGGATGGCGTGAGCAGGCTCAAGGACAACAGCATGCAGGTTGCGGATCAGTCCGATGAAAAGAATCCTGTCCTGATTGCCTTTCATGGAGAGACGGCAACCATCGTCGAACCCGAAGCTTTCAAAAAAAGCGGAGCCCTGGGCTCCGGTGTCAGCTTTGACGGTGACTTCATACGTGAAAAGAAATTCGAGGAAAAAAACTTTTCTACGGAAGAGAGAAAACGTATGAGCGTATTCCTGTCTTATTTCACCGAAATCGGTATGATGAATTTCACGGCTGAAGATGTGCTCAGTACAGATACCCCCTATGAAATGATTCGATTCGGCATTTGGCATAATTTCATGAACGACGATAGCCGCATTCAACCTTGTGCCGCGCATGGATGTCCGTGGGGTTCTCTGACCATAGACTGCGCTTACGTCAAAGACAGCCTTCAGCATTATTTTGGCTATAACCTCAGGCAATGTCTCTCTGCAACACATCCGGATTCGAGTTCTCCCTATGACAAGTATCAGTTCGATGGCACGCGGTATCATTTTGAAGGGGCTGCCGGTGAGGCTGTCTACTATACGCAGGTCAACGAGGCCAGGCAACGCACGGATGGGTTGATTGAGATGAAAGGCATAGTCTACAACGCGGACGGCAAAAAGGACATTCTAGGCAACATTACCGCCCTAGCCAAACCTCATACCTGGAAAGGAAAGGACACTTTGGCTATTGTGAGCCTGAAAACACAATTCAAAGAGTAGCTTTGTATCTGTTTCGGAACAAGGCCAACCTATGCAACCTGATAAAGGAGTAGACAATGCCTAAAGCCATACCTTTTCTCTTTCTTGTCCTCTCGTCTTTTTGTCTATGCCCGTTCGCTTTCGCTCTGCCGCAGCAGCATGAGGCATGGTATCAAGATAATGATGCCTACCGCACAATGTATGACCGTTACGAAATCGGGCTTCAGAGAGCCTATGACGCATTACCCGAAGAATCATACAAAATATTGGAGAAAGAAAATGATGCGGCCATTGACGAAAGTGTGAAGCATGCCGAACCTGCAGGGAAAAACGCCGCCTTGACCTGTGCTCAGGCTTTGGCGGAACGCATCTTGATTATGGAAGAAATGGTGAGCAATGCGGACTCGGAACGGGTTGCGGGCACGCCCAATCCTCTTGAGGGATTCTACCGCCTGATCGGGCGTCAGGGGGATGATGGCTATCTGACCATTAGCCGGGATGGAAACGGCTGCTACTGCATGGAAATTGCCGTATGGCAGACAGACACGCCGCAAAGTTTCGGGTGGAGCCAGGCTCAAGCAGCTACAGTAAGCGATAGTTTCAGCACTACGGCGGTGTATCATCCGCAAGCTGCCGAAGAAAGCAACGCCAGGGACATCCAACTGCATTTCACCATCAAAAGCGGCCAAGCTACGGTCACTACCACAGAAGTATTCAAAAAGGGGGGATACGTCTGGTTTAGCCGAGGAGAAAAATTCGTTGCAAAAAATATTATCCTGGATGGAACCTATCGGCGTATGCCCTACAGCCAAACTGGCAAGTAACAATGGATGCGAAAAATAACCTCGGAATGGCCGCCTGGAAAATCTTTGTCCCTGTTTTTGACGTAGAGCCGTAAAATTTGTAGGGCAGAGCGTGGTTCCGTTCGAGCCTCGGGAATAATTGCTGTGGCTCTTGACTAGCTGAGATGTCCTAAAAAGGTTATCCAGGTAGTCATGGCAATGAAAAACAAGTACGCTCATCGCTCAAAAATTTCAGAGGCTAAAACCCGCAAATCGTCCGACTTTTTGCCATTGATTTGGACGCCTCGCAAATCGCTATGGTAACGAATTTGAATAGAAATACCATCAACCGTTACCTTGCCGCCTTCAGGGAAAGAATCGCCTGCTATTGTGAGGCCGAATCCCCTGTCAGCGGCGAAGTTGAAGTGGATGAGAGCTACTTCGGCGCTCGCCGGGTCAAGGTAAGAGGCCGTGGTGCTCGCGGCAAAACCATTGTTTTTGGTCTGTTCAAACGTAACGGACGTGTCTACACCGAGATCGTGCCGGACTGCTCAAAACCTACTCTCCAGGGAATAATTCGTGGCCATGTGGAGCTTGAAAGCGTTATTCATTCTGATGGCTGGCGTGGCTACGACGGCCTAGTGGATTTGGGCTATCAGAAGCACTTCCGCGTTGAACATGGCAACAACGAGTTTTCCAATAAGCATTCCCATATCAATGGAATAGAAAGTTTTTGGGCCTTTGCCAAAACCCGCCTTGTCCGCTTCCGGGGCCTTCATAAGCACACCTTCTATTTCCATTTGAATGAATGCGAATTTCGGTTTAATCATCGTCAGGAGGACATCTATAAGCTCCTCCTCAAAATGCTCAGAGAGCAACCTCTCTGCTAGTCATGACCCTTGATTTAAATTAATTTCTATATTGACTTTTTTATAAAATATGATATAATGCTGTAAAGCCGAAAATGGCTTTCGGCTAAAGCCCTCTGCATTCCCGCAGGGGGCTTTTCGTTTATTTAAGATAGGAGTTATTTATGTCTTACACGAAAGAAATGTGTCTGTACCTCCTCGACAACCCCGACAACATTGAAGCCGAATCGCTTACCGAGAGCGTTGAGCGGCAAATCTTCCAAGCCATGAATAAAGCCATATCCATGCGTGTTGGCGACAGAACGCCGTGGCGCGGCCAGTACGCGCTTGTGACCGGCGACGACGAGGAGCACGAAGAAACGTGGTTTGCCTGCGCTCACTGGCCGTACAAAGCCAACGGTGATCCCCTCGTGTGCTTTCGCTTGTGGGAGAACGAAGGCGACAACGGCTATTGGCTGTCCCAGGCGCTTGGTGTGAACGGCGGTTCCATGTGCTTCGAGTTCAGGATGGTCGGCAAAACCGGCGGGCCTTCCTTATATAAGGTAAAGAAGGCCATGAAGGAGTTCTACGAGCAGAACGCCCGGCTCAAGGAGGCTGGCTTCAAGCTGCACGAACGAGGATCCATTTTCATGTCGTTCACGCTGGTTCCCGGTGAAGTCAAAAAGGAGTTCCCCGACCTCAAAATGTCGTTGGCTCCCATGAAAGCCGTGCTTGAGAAGCTGTTCGAGCTGAAACCGGAGTTTGACAAGCTCGTGAAGGCCGTTTACCCGCCGAAGCAGTAGTAGAGGAAAAAGGGGGCGTGTCGTTTGGTACGCCCCCTTTTGTGTCTTCATCGCATGGTAAACGCTTCCGGCAATGTTTTCAGTAAAACGATGTTTTAGGCATCGTTAAGGCGGTGTAGATGCTCACGGCATCGTTGGCACAACGTACATCCATCAAAGTAGTGCACGAGCACCGTTACATCTACTCGTGCTGTGTATATTCACCACTTAAAGAGATGTATATTTGTAAAAAAGATGCTACTTGAAGCAATTTTTTCATTAATATGCGATGAAATTTCATCGTGTTTGTTGTGAAAATAAGCCATCTTGACTTTTGCTGCGTTTTTTCGTATAGTAAATACATGCTCGAAATAGTGCGAGCAGCCATTTTGCCCTCTGCATACGCGGAGGGCTTCACTTTTTTAAAAGGAGTATTGGAAGATGAAACATCATCTTACAGACATCAAAAGAAGAAGGGCGTACCCCGAAGGATACGCCCCAAATCACTTGGCCGTGCTTTCCCCGTCCTTCTTAAGCCATCCTTTTTTGACAGCCCAAAAAGCGAGTGCCCAGAGATATTTTTCCGGGGGGACGGTGCAGAGGTTGTATTTTTCAGCAAGGTCTGAGCAAAGCGCAAAGGGGGGCTTTCTTGACAGCTCGGCTACATCCTTAGCCGTTATTTCGTTGCAGAGCTCCGAAAGATTTTGCCTGAAAGATTTTCCATCAAGAAGAGCCAAGGCAAGCGCTGCAACCACTTCTTTGGGAACCCTGTTTTGGGGCTTGATAAAGCATTTAAACTTACGCGTGGAAAATGCCTCTCCCAGTTCTTCCCCAAACCGTGCCATCCCATATTCGACAATGGCATCGCTGATGAACTGGTTTTTCGTGCCCTTGCCTTGTTTCTTCCACTCTTCAAGCACCGCACAAGCCGCTTGGGAGTAATAGACGGTCATTTGGTGTCCGTCTTTTTTGGAAGCAAGGAAAAAGTTCTCGGGAACATCATCTTTCTTGGTGTCGAGCTTGGATTTTTCACTCATGGCAGCCTCCTTATGAAAGAAGGTACTGCGATGATAGCGCATCGTCAATGCGATTAACAAAGAAAGGAGTCCTAAAATGAAAGGTTTTCTTCGTGGGCATCCACCGTAAAAGCATCGTAATTCGGCCCGGTGCCATAGTATACGTATAATTATTCACAAATATTTAAGTACTGTTGAGGAGATATAAAACTATGAGGAACTACTATGAGGTTCATTACAATACAAGGCATGCAATGCTGGGTTTCAACGAAACAGCACCGTTACGTTCATCGTAAAAGACCGTACAAGCACCAATCCTTACGGAAGTCAAGGAAGCAGAGGATTAACGGTTTACGCCGTGCCCTTTGCTCGTTAGCTGCCTCGCCTTATCTGTTCATCTCCCTGATGATCCCCGGTACATGCTGCGATACGCAGCGGTTTGCTAACTGCCAGGACGTGTTCACCAAGTTCGTGAGGAAGCTGGTCTACCGGTTCCCGGGCTGCTGGTTCGTGTACAAGCGCGAATGGACGCAAAAGACAGGCTTCCACTTCCATTTGATGGGGAACCTTTTTGAGTCGGAAAAGCTGACCTTTAAAGCCTCAAACCGTAGAAAAGTTTCCAAACTATGGAATGCCTCGATAACGGCAGTTCATGGGACGGTGCCTCCAGCTGGCGTGAAGCCATGCCTTGTCAAAGAGTGTAGCTTTGCCATGCATACTGGCTACCTTCTTAAGGATGGCAAGAAAGGGCAGGATATGGCCTTTATCAAGAAGTCTGGCGGTGCGCAGACGTGGAACTACATCAACAAGAAAAACATCCCGTTTGCGCCGAAAATACCGGCAAAGATTACTGAAAAGTCCTACTTCTTGTTCCTCGATATGCTGAAAGAGGAACTGGACGGTACCGGCTTCAACACCGAATACATTATGCGTATCAGGCCCAAGGCATGTGCCTCGTTGAGCCACATTGATAATGACATCCTGTTGAGGGCTCTCAAAGAAGCTTGCAAGGAGGCACACGATGGGGCAGCAGTGCATGACATATAAGCAGATAGCCGAGATCTTACAGATAGCACCAAATACGTTTAGGAAGACGTGGCGCCAGTATCCCCACTTTTTTGTGACCCCGCCCAGCACAAGGCCGCAAGGGGGAAACCTCAAAAGTGCCCGTTTCGACCCTGTGGAAGTCTTGAACTACGCAAAACAAGGAAGGTACAGCCGCTATGGCTATCAACACGATACAGTTGAAGACGTGCCGTCGGTACGAGGCAAGCGTCAAAGTAGGTGGTATAATACGCAAGAAGCGCTTTCTGACGCTCCAAGAAGCAAAGATATGGGAGTTGGCGATGAGGCAAGCCCCAGCGATGGCAGGACAGCCCTGTTTGATGTATTCGCTGGCTTGTAGCCAGTACATAGCTGACTGCGAGCTGCGCATAGCTTCCAACACCCTTAGGGAGAAGAAGAAGCACCTGCGCGAGTTCGCCAGCTACATCAGGAAAGACTGCCGCTTGCAGGACTGCGCTATGGATGACGTTACTTTGAGCATGGCGCGTGCCTTTAGCAACGGCGTCATGGCCCGTAGCGGTGCCAAAACGGCCAACAGGCGTATACGTACGCTCAAGGCCCTTTGGAACTGGCACAAATCAGAGCTCAACGGCAATCCTTGGCAGGCGGTCAAGCCCTTCCCGGAAGAGGAGTTCGTCAAGTACGTCCCTTCAAAGGATGACGTTGAGAAAGTCTTCGCCGCTGCTACGCAGCAGGAAAGAGATATATTAACGGTCATCAGCTACACTGGGGCACGCCTCAGTGAAGTGCTTAACCTGAAGTGGGAAGACGTTTCAGACGGCTCCATCAGGCTGTGGACGCATAAAAGCCGGAATGGCTCCAAGACGTCCCGTCTGGTTCCTGTCGGCCATACGCTGCGTGACGTGTTGACGCGGCTTCACCCTCTATCAGAGGGCAGCCCGTATGTTTTCGTCAATCCCGCTACGCATGGGCCGTACAGACGGAATCAGCCCTCCATATGCCGCATGCTGAAACGGCTGTGCCGTGAGGCTGGTGTCAGGGAGTTCGGTTTTCATGCGCTGCGGCACTACTTCGCCTCCATGCTCGTAAGCACGAACAAGGTGACGCTGTGCGACATTCAGCACATGCTGGGCCACCAGCGCGCCACCACCACGGACACCTACTTGCACAGCTTGTGCCCCCCAGTAGATCACTTGGCGGGGGTGATTGAAGAAATGAACCAGCCCTTAAAGGCCAGCTAGCAACCAGACAACCGAAAGGCCGGGGAGACGATCTCCGGCCTTTTTTGTTGGCTTCGCACACCGTACCACCAGCCGAAGCGTTTCCCACGCTCAAAAAGGCCGCCATAGGCAAGGCTGGGCAGCCTGTTTATGTGTCCCCCTGGAAATGGCTGTTTCGGTACGCCGGTATACTCCTTGGTATACATCTTTGCCGGGGAGGCCATTTTTCAGGCACGAAAAAAGCCGGTAAGCTACGTGCTGTAACCTACCGGCTTTGCTGCCTTAGTGGCGGAGAGGGAGGGATTTGAACCCTCGATACAGGTTTAAGCCCGTATACTCGCTTAGCAGGCGAGCTCCTTCGGCCGACTCGGACACCTCTCCGCTCGGGGAAGACATCGTCATTCCCGCGTGAGGCTGTACATTAGTCGTGAAGGGACCGCCTGTCAAGGGCAAATCCGGCAAAGGGACAAAAAAATCTCTGCCTTTGCCGGGAAGTCCCGGCGGGCAGCGTTGACCCCCGTACCGGCTTGGCGTATCCTGCTGCGTTCAATATCTTACGGAGGAACAACGCCATGAGCGAAAACAAGACCGAGACCGTGGCCGCTGCCGCGGAAAGCAACGACAATCCCAAAGCCGGTGTGGACTTCATCCGCGCCCGCATCATGGACGACAACGCGTCGGGTCGTTTCGGGGGTCAGGTGCACACGCGCTTTCCTCCGGAACCCAACGGCTACCTGCATCTGGGGCATGCCAAGTCCATCTGCCTGAACTTCGGCGTGGCGCGCGAGTTCGGCGGCATGTGCAACCTGCGCTTCGACGACACCAACCCCGTCAAGGAAGACACCGAATATGTGGATTCCATCCGCGAGGACGTGAAGTGGCTGGGCGGCGAATGGGGGGACCGTGAATTCTACGCCTCCAACTATTTCGACAAGCTCTACGAATACGCCGAGCAGCTCATCCTCAAGGGCAAGGCCTATGTGGACGACCTGAGCGCCGACGAGATCCGCGAGTACCGCGGCACCCTGACCCGCCCCGGCAAGGAAAGCCCCTGCCGCGACCGCAGCGTGGAAGAGAACCTGGACCTGTTCCGCCGCATGCGCGCCGGGGAATTCGCCGACGGCGAGCATGTGCTGCGCGCCAAGATCGACATGGCCTCGCCCAATCTGGTCATGCGCGACCCCACCCTGTACCGCATCCGCCATGCCGAGCACCATCGCACGGGCAACAAGTGGTGCATCTATCCCATGTACGACTTCACGCACTGCCTGTCCGACTCGCTGGAAGGCATCACCCACTCCATCTGCACGCTGGAGTTCGAGAACAACCGCGAGCTCTATGACTGGGTGCTGGACGCGCTGGAGGTCTACCATCCCCAGCAGATCGAATTCGCGCGCCTCAACCTCACCCACACGGTGCTGTCCAAGCGCAAGCTCATCCAGCTGGTGAAGGAAGGCTACGTCAAGGGCTGGGACGACCCGCGCATGCCCACCATTTCCGGTCTGCGCCGAAGAGGCTATACTCCGGAGTCGATACGCC